>OGXT01000004.1_pt1 | contig 232914 bp, 202 predicted proteins | sample 1576361 | NCBI WGS metagenome assembly OGXT01 (sample SAMEA3541514, study PRJEB24748) | human gut metagenome | biome: human gut; feature: human-associated habitat; material: faeces | place: China | collected 2012 | reverse complement strand
CAATCATCGAGGATAGAAATGCACCGAAAGTGGAGAAAGCTATAGACGGCTATAGCGGATTCCTATTTTATGATGATAATGGAATGCCACTTGTGGCAATGCACTGGCAGCATCGATTCAATCATATGGTTGGAAGGTACAATGATATCTACCGGGTGCAGATGCCAAACATTACTCCCCATGTATGCAGGCACACCTACTGTTCCAACATGGCAAAATCGGGAATGAATCCCAAGACACTACAATACCTCATGGGGCATTCGGATATATCGGTCACAATGAATGTGCACACGCATATCGGATTCGATGATGCTGAGGAAGAACTGAAACGAATGGAAGAGTTTAGGAAAGCACAGGCGGAGGTTGAGCAGAAGAAGGAGAAACCGATGTCACAGAAAATGTTCAAGGTAATTTAATATGGAGGATAGGTAACGCTCTGGCTTGGCTGGGGCTTTTTTTCTGTGGAAAAAGATAAAATTTGACGATATAATTGAGGCATAGTATTGAGAGGCGGTGATATTATTTATGTTTGAGGTTGAATACTGCAATAATCCAGAGTTGGGAGATATTCATTCGACTGATATAAAGTATGATTATACATTTGATGTGGAGTTTAATGCAAAACTGAAAGATTTAGATAAATTCCTCTTCTTAGTAGACATGCATACCATTATTAATTCTTGTGGAGATGATTTATTATCGATTACTATTGATGACTTTGATGAATTTTGGAAAATAAACAAACAACTTTTAAATTTTGTGAATGCAATATATGGTTACAAAGAGTATGTGAATAGTTATGAACCATCATTGAAGCCAATTACTGAAAAGTATTACAATATGAAAAAATGGTATAGATTTATATGTGATTTTAGAAATTATATTATTCATCAATCGATTATAATTAAAGATTACAGACCTTCTGATGGAGATGTTTTCATAAATATTGAAGAGGTTGCAGGACTACTAAGTGAGTATGATTATCCTAAGGACTGGCAGAGACGAAATGCAGAAGAATTTACAGAATGGATAAAGACTTTTAAAGGAGATTCTTTAGAAATAAAAGATAATCATTTTTTAAGTATGAAGAATGTAACTTCCTTGGTCATAAAGGAAATGAGTCAAATGAAGGACGATGTTTTAATGTTCGCATATAAGAAAAGTATAAAACCTTCGCTAGTGTGGTTGCTTGAACAGATTCCAAAGGTAGATGGAATCTTTCAGTATGCATTTATAGTGGATAAAGCAAATATGCCAGAATCCATCTGTGAGCCAAACTATGCATTGGAAGACTTTGTTAGAAGAATGATTAAGACTTTAGGAGATGACTCTATTATATGTAAGGAACTGCTAAATCTACTTGACAGAGAAGGATATTCGCTGTTCTATAATGGAAATTGTGGGATAAAGGATTTTATTAAAAATGCAAGAATAAGTAAATAGCTTATTGTTGAAGTCTAGAGTATATGCTATATTTAAAAATGAGAGTTGTGAATAATTGGTCTTGACTACTGGATTTTGGTTATAAGAGCCAAACAATGTGTTTGGCACCAAGGTTTATAGAAAGGTGGTCATTATTATGACAAATGAAAACACAAAAATTGTTGTATCACAGCAGGAAATTGATTTAAGGGATGAAGCTAAGAAGCAGTTTCGCATTGCAACAGTTGATTCACTGAATTGCGTGAGAAAACCTGCAAAAGATTTCACAAATTGTGCAATCGATTATCTTGTTAATCATTTTATCAGCTGGCTGGACAGCAAACTCTCAGCATAGATAGTTTTGCAATAGCAAAATAATATATGCTACTGACGCTCTGTTACAGCAGGGCGTCTTTTGATATACATTGAAGGGGAAAGAACTATGTTGAAATGGATAAAAAAACATAAAGTGTTTATGTGCATATGTTTTGTATTTATTGTTATTGGAGTTCCGTTTATTATTCACTGTTTATTTAAATTACATCCAACAGAAAAGTTTTCTTTTTTTGTTGCAGAGTGGAGCGCAGGAGAATTGTTGCAATATTATGGTGGCGTTCTTGCGTTTGCTGGTACTGTGATATTAGGGGCATTATCGTTGCATCAAAATGAGATTATTAAGCAAGAATCGGATAAAAGAATTGCAATGCAGGAAAAAAGAGAACATGATAGTAATATGCCTCGTTTTCGAGTAAAATTTTTATATTGCAGTGGAGGGCACAGTAATATGAAAGTAAAAATTGAAAATATATCTGATAATGTGGCGAATGATATTCTTGTATATAGAATCTGCATTGTTAAAAATAAAGATAAAATTTGGAAATGTTCAACTGCTACAAGATATAATGTAATAAAAGCAAATGATGAACTTGAGGTAGAATTGAAAACTGAAGAAATTCGAGAAGATAAATATACCATTCAATTTGACTTTAAATGTAATGACAAATATGGAGAGGAGCATAAGTATCATGCATATGCGTTTTGTGAGAATAATAGTTCAACACCATATTTTAGCTTGGAAGAAATTTCTTAGCGAAAATCTTTAGTAATAATCCATTCCATTTTACTACCAATTTTACTACTAACAGGTAGTAACAACTTGCAGGGTTCTGCTCTGATTTGCCACATTCCGTCATTTCAGAGCACATCACCATAATCCCGGAAACCCTTGCAAAATACGCGAAGCAACGAGCGAAGTGTCCCGATATGCTTGCATAATCGGGCATTTTGCGACTGCCGCGACCGAGACGATAGTCGAGGTAGGGCATTTCGGGGCAAAACAAGGAGAAACAAAACAATGATAAAAATACTTTTCGTTTGCCACGGCAACATCTGCCGTTCCCCCATGGCAGAATTCATATTAAAAGATATAGTAACAAAACGTGGCATTGCCGATCAGTTTGAGATCGCATCGGCAGCCACCAGCACAGAAGAGATTTGGAATGGTGTTGGGAATCCGGTGTATCCGTCGGCAAGAGGAGAACTTGCCAGACATGGGATAAGTTGCAAAGGCAAACGGGCGGTGCAGCTTACAGTCTCAGATTATGATCATTACGATTATCTGATTGGTATGGATTCTATGAATATGAGGAATATTGAACGAATGACCGGACACAGACGTGGGGATAAGATCTATAAGATGCTGGAGTTTGCCGGGCAGGATGCGGATGTCAGAGATCCGTGGTACAGTGGGAATTTTCGGGAGACTTATGAAGATGTTGTAGAAGGCTGTCAGGCGTTTCTTGACTGGTTGACAATTAACAAGAAATTAAGTAATTGATTAACCCAAATTTCACTTGATTTCCGAATAATTAAGTTGGATGCAAACTTTCTTTTTGCTAAAGAACATGTTAATATATATATAATAGCAAGTTCCTGTGGGAACAGAACATGTAAAATTAGGTAAGTATTCATTGTTGGGAGAAGATATTATTATGGCATTTGAATCATGGAGAGAGATTAACAGAATAAGGAAAAATCACCGCGACGCCATATATTTTTACGCGAATCTGCAAGATCGGTTTTACACGATTGAGGAAAATGATATTCTGCCTGATGAGTTGAATCCGGATGATAAAAATTTACTAAAAGCATTTTGCGACTGTACATGTATAGAAGAAACAGAGAAGAATAAAATGTGCAATTTGTATAGACAGATTGAGCAGGGAACAAAAGAGCCGATCAAGATGGATGATTTGGAGACATGGGTGCATCTTGAGACCAGATCCGGGAAGAAAGTTCTGATGGCAGTCCTTTGTTATCTTGAGAAAGATGAAAAAGGATTGATTCGGGAGTATGTGGGCATGATACGGATCATGCGCAAACAGGAATTAGAGAATCGGGAGATTGTGACATCGTTTAGCAATGATAAGAATCCGGCATTCTTTCTCAAGAAGATTGCGCGTTTTCAGGCAGAGCATCCGGAACGGGAGTATGCATATATTCAGTTTGATGTCCGTAGATTTAAGTATATCAATGAGAAGTATGGCAGTGATACAGGAGATAATATTCTTCGGTATATATATGACACGCTGGATGTGATGTGTGATAAGGAACATCTGCATTGTAGATTGTCAGCGGATGTATTCCAGATCGTGACCTATTATAATTCCAGAGAAGAAATCATGGAATTTATTGATAAACTTGATGAAAAAATTCGGAGATATGGTGATATCAAGTTAAGCATTACATATGGAGTGAATATCGTACCGGGCAGCTCAACGGCATATCGCAAGCATGGAGATGAAGCAGGACTTGCCCGTGCAGAGGGTAAGCGGACGATTTTGAATAAGGTTGTATTCTATGAGGATACGCTGATGAATCATGTGAAACAGACGGGAGCGATCGAGGAAGTTGAGGAGGAGGCTCTGAGACGGGAAGAATTTCAGGTTTATCTTCAGCCGAAGTACCAGTATGACAGAAGTCATGCCAAGATCGTCGGAGCAGAGGCGCTTGTGCGCTGGATTGATGCAAATGGAAAATGCAAGTCGCCGATGGAATTTATTCCGGTATTTGAGGCAAATGGATTTATATACAAATTAGACTGTTTCATGTGGGAGATGGTATGTAAAGTTATCAGAAGATGGCTGGATACCGGAAGGCAACCACTTCCAATCTCGGTGAATGTGTCGAGAACCTATCTTCAGAAAGAAGATGTTGCAGGATATATCAAGAATCTGATCGACCAATATCAGATTCCGATGGAGCTGTTCCAGTTAGAGATCACGGAGACAACGGAGAATGCAGAATCATTGTCTTATATCAATAGTTTGAAACAGGCGGGATTTACATTGTTAATGGATGATTTCGGATCAGGTTATTCTTCCCTTTGTATGTTGAAGAATACACCATTTGACGTATTGAAGATGGATCGGCAGTTTTTGGATGAATGTTTGGACAGTAAACAGGGTAAGACGATCATTTCTCATGTGATATCCATGTCAAATGATTTGGGCTTAAGTATTATAGCAGAAGGCGTAGAGAATCAAGGAACGGCAGATTTCCTTTATGATAATGGATGTAGTGTATCTCAGGGATTTTATTTTTCCAAGCCTGTTCCGATTCCGGAGTTTGAGCATATGTTGGATGAACAGCAGACAGAGCAGCAGAGGTAGATATAAGGAACGGGAGGACAAAGTACTGTTGGAACTTTTGGATGGAAGACCGGAGAATACGGAAGGAAGACTGGAGAAGGAGATTCGGGTATATGATTTTCTTGACCATCTTGGAATAGAATATAAGAGAGTCGACCATGAACCGGCATTTACGATGGAAGTATGTGAGGAGATTGATAAGATGTTGCAGGCGACAATCTGTAAGAATCTTTTCCTGTGCAATCGTCAGAAAACACAGTTTTATCTGTTGATGATGCCGGGAGACAAGCCGTTTAAAACGAAGGAGATCACTTCACAGATCGGGAGCGCAAGACTGTCATTTGCATCGGCTGAGGACATGGAGAAATATCTGGATATCGAACCGGGGGCTGTCAGTGTCATGGGACTGATGAATGATACGGAGCATCATGTACGGCTGTTGGTGGATGAAGACATATTAAAAGGCGAGTATCTTGGCTGCCACCCATGTGTGAATACATCCAGTCTGCGGATGCGCACGGCAGATGTATTCGGATTGTATCTGGATGCGGTCGGACACGATATGACAAAAGTCGTCCTGACAGGTGAAGCATAGAGCAAAGAAAAAACCAGGCCATAAGTCATATACATTCAGGGAAATGTTGTTGACCATGTGTTTGGTTTTTGCTATGTTTAGACGAGAGATTTGAAAGGAAATAAAATATGAAAGAAAATATAAAGGGACGGCCGGGAAATAGAAAACCGGATGGCAGAAAAGTCCAGTCCCCAAATAAGAAACCCAATCCCGTGGCATACGAATATACAGACGAAGAATACCAGAGATTACTTGTAAAGAAGCAGACAGAGATGGAAAAGCTGCTTTCAGGATTTGCACCGGTCGATCCAATCGTGGGAATGGAAAATCCGTATTATTACAGGAACAAAGTATGTGCGGAATTCAGAAAACTGAAGAATGGTACGATCATCTCCGGCCGATATCAGGAGGGTACTCATAATGTCATAGAGACAAAAGGCTGCAAGATCGAAGATCAGCGGGCGGATGCAATCATTCAGGATATCACAGGGCTGTTTCGGTCATTTAAAATGATGATCTATAATGAAGACAGCGGATATGGACTGATCCGTCATGTGCTGATCCGGACAGCACATCAGACCGGACAGATCATGGTGATCATTGTGACGGCATCTCCGGTATTTCCGTCGAAGAAGAATTTTGCAAATGCACTTTTGAAGCTTCATCCGGAGATCACAACGATCGTTCAGAATATAAATACAAAGGATACGAATATGGTGTTAGGTGACCGAAATCAGGTCATCTATGGCAAAGGCTATATAGAAGATGTTCTCTGCGGCAAACGGTTTCGTTTGTCGCCGGGAAGCTTTTACCAGATCAATTCTGTTCAGACGGAGAAATTATATAACAAGGCGATCAAATATGCGGATCTGAAAAAGAAAGAGACGGTGATAGATGCATACTGCGGAATCGGAACGATCGGTATCGTTGCAAGCGACCGGGCAAAACGAGTGATCGGTGTGGAACTGAATGCAGAAGCAATCCGTGATGCGAAGATTAACAGCCGGATGAACAAGATAGAAAATATCGAGTTCTATGCAAATGATGCAGGCAGGTTTATGGTAGAACTGGCAGACGCAGATGAGCATATTGATGTTGTGTTTATGGATCCGCCTCGTTCAGGAAGCACGGAAGAATTTCTTTCTTCCGTTGTAACTTTGTTTCCGCGTAAGGTAGTTTATATTTCCTGTGGACCGGATACCCTTGCGAGAGATCTGAAGTATCTGACCACACATGGCTATCAGGTGTTAAAGATCACACCATTTGATCTCTTCCCATTTACTGAGCATACAGAGGTTGTTACGCTATTGACGAGAGACAGAGTTGTTTTTAAGTAGGAGAGGAACGTTATTAAAGATGAAAGAAAAGATAAAATTATTATCCGGTGCACAACTGAAATATATAGCATTTGCTTCAATGTTGATCGATCATGTTAATAAAACATTTTTCATATATTTTAACAGCAAGGCTTTAATAGTTATGAGTGAACTGTTTGATATATTAGGCAGGATCGCATTTCCTATCTTTATTTCCCTGTTGGTGGAGGGATATTTTAAAACGAGAAATCGATGGAGATATTTGGGAACACTCCTGGTATTTGGAATTATATCAGAGGTTCCGTTTGATATGTGTACATCTAATGTATTTTTTGAACCAAACTGGAATAATATCATGTTTACGCTTGCACTGGTGTTGGCGATGATCTGGATTATTGATGCCCTGAAAAAGAAGATGCAGACGCTGCCCAAGTTCTTGTGGTATCTGGTATCTTTTATAATTGTAGCAGTAACTTGTCTGATAGCCATGAATCTGAGTCTGGATTATGATTCCCATGCGGTGTTGATCGGTTATTTTCTGTATCTTTTTCATGACAGACCGATTATTGCTATTCCGTTTAATTTTGCATCGATGTATAAGGAACCATGGGCACTTCTGGGTTTTGGCCTGATGCTTACTTATAATGGAAAGCGTGGAAAGCAGAATAAGCTTGTGAACTATTTGTTTTATCCGGTGCATCTTCTGATATTGGGAATTCTGAGAATGTGTCTTGGAATTTGACAGTAATTTGACGGCAACCGGTTGATAATCATTGAATTTTATGCCCCAATGTAGTATAATCATCGTGCTATTTTGGGGTTTTTTTGCGCCATTATACAGGTAAAGAACAAGAATACAGAGAAAAATTACCTTGTGGCATCAACTTTGAACGGCCATCTGACATAACGTAATATGGCTGAATGGTATGAGTTGTATGACCTTATAAATCAAGGGTTCTTCGGTGATTGCTAGATACATAAAATCTAGTATAAATTTATATAATTCATAAAAAAATGGTACACTAACTGGTACACCAAAAATTAACTGAGTAATGTGGATATAATAAGATTGCCCCAAGATAGGATTATAAGATAAAGACGTCAGCATAGAAAAAATGCAGGACGTCTTTATTTTTTATAATGAAATGTTAAATATATTCTGTAGAAATAAGTAGTGTGTTTCGCGTATGTTCCATCAATATCTTTTGCTCATCAACAGAATATACTACATCGGCAGCTTCTGGTTTGATAGCTGCATTCTTCTTATCTTTATAGGCAAGATATGCAGCAAGGGCATTATTGATGGAATCATTTGAAAATGAGAATGAAATGCTGTCCGGTATATAATCTCCGGTTTCGCCTTTTTACTTGTTATGTCCATGTCAGTTTGTTCATCCAGTCTCATAAGGATAGACAGGACATCCCCTATTGTAGAGATTTCAAAAGTAAGAAATTCATTTATGCTGACACCCAGTGCGGATACAATCCTTAATAGCTGAAAATCAAATGACAGGGGACGTCAGGCTGGAGACGTATTTGAGATGATAGCTTATATTGATATCATCGGCAATCGCTTAGATCAGATGACGCAGGAAATAAATCAGATGCGCAAGGAAATGCAGGCGATGCGTGATGAACAGGTATCAAAGAGTCTGAAAGAAGTCTTATCAGATGTGGTCGGTAAGGCACAGTCGCGATGTAATGAGATGAAACAGAAACTTCCTGAGGCGAAAAATGATATGTAGATAAAGGCTGCAGAGATTGTAGGTGACTTTAGGCAGAAGGGGAAAGAGGCTCTGAACAAGGTGGCTGACTTCCTCGGGGCAAAGGAGAAGCTGTCAGAAATCCGTGAGAAAGTACGTGAGGGAATCCGTGAGACAGACCAGACACTTGCAAGAATTGATGGATTCTCAGAAGGTATGAGAACCGCAAGTCGTCAGATCGCAAACAGCTTCCGCGCGCTTGCTGGCAGGGAGAAAAAAGATTATGTGCAGGATGATATAGCCCGTGATAACCAGACATATCTCCGTAAACCATGGGAGTGGCAGAAGAAAGTTTATACTGGGCTGGAACTTCACCTCGATGCCGCCATCGACAAAGTAGATAATCTTCGCCTCGATGTTATGGACAGACGCATGCAGGAGCTGAGAGATCGCAGGAAAGAGTCAAAGTCAGAAAATAAGGAAAACTATGGAACACCAGAAAGAGAAACATCACATCTTCCTCTAGGGCGATTAGCAGTAGTTGCTGAAGAACAGCCGGTATATGGAGCTGATGCTTTTGAGGCATATATGGCAAAGCAGGATGAGAAAAAGAATATAACGGATACGATGATAAATCGGGGGCAGATGGATAAGCATAAGGGCAGATAGTGAGATAAAATTAAGTTGTTGATAGAATATGTTGCGGGACGTAGGTAAGAGATATTGCATGCGTACGATTCAATAAAAATACAGATGATTTCGCATTTTGCACAGCTAAGATCAAAAAGTTTGTTTCATACAAAGATATCAAAAAGCTGATGGCTGATCTGAAGCTTATATATGCGGCTCCAACAGAAGAAACCGCTTTAAAAGAATTAGAATTATTCAAAGATAACAATGCAGCTTAACGGCTTGAAATCAATATATTTCCCATTGGTAATACCTAAGGTTAACAAGATGACAATATATTGCTTTGATGCTATGAAAGTAATGTAATAATAAAAAAATGTTTATGAAAAATGATGAGAGTATGCAATAATCGTGTTTTTGTGTCGATATATGCAGAGTAACGTAATAATGAGTAGAGAACATGAAAACAAGGATGTACAACCATGGAAGAGAACAAAAGGTGTGTGAGAATCCCAGAGGGAACATGCTGTGCGTATTGCTAATGGACTTGATATTTAATGTGTTTCATTTGCAACATATAAAATTATGAATGGACTAGGAGGATATAGTTGTTTCAAAATGGATGGAAAAACTTTCGTGAAAGAATTCACAAGAATATTGGAAAAAGTATGTAAAATCACAGGAATTTCTTATAATGACAGGATTATTATCTCGGATGATCCAGAGTGTGATGCAGATTATGGAGTTGATAAAAATGGTAATCTGGTTATTGATTGTGAGTGCACAAATTTAAAGTTATCAGAGCTCAGAGAAATTCGTTATAGAGCTAAAGGAGGTATGATTGAAGATTGTAATGGACATATTTCTTTGGTGTTCAATAATGGTATGGAATTCTATATGCACTTTGATAGTATGATAGGGTTAGGCGATCAAATTTATAGCGCCAATTTTCAAAATGGTGCATGCGACTGTAGCAACTATGTAAAAGAACTGATTCATATAAAAAATCTTGATTGGAATAGTCAGTTTATAGTATCAGATAATAAGTTGCTCTTATATATAGGCATTCAAAAAGATGTTGTTATTCCAAAAGGTATTACCGAGATTAGAGAAAGTGCATTTGCACGTACGCATATTACAAGTGTTGTGCTTCCTGAAACGCTTACATATATTGGGAACATGGCATTCAGTGAAACTAATATAGATTCCATTTGCCTACCAAAATCAATAACATATATCGGCAATGGAGCATTTAGACTTACGCCTTTGGAATCAACAAAAAATATCAAAAATTATTCAGATATTATAATTGATGACCGTGTTTGGTAAGTGAATATAGCTGATTACTAACACTGTGCTAATGATACAAGTAAATAAACTAGATGAGTATCTGGGGGGGATAAAAGTTTCGCCACAGTTGCCATTAAAATAATAAGGGGCTGTAAAAAAAGTCCGTAGATAAAGAAGCGCCAGTTTCGGCAAATGTCGGTTCTGGCGCTTCTTTGTATGGATCTTTCTGTTACTGATCGTAAACGCTCCATAGCCAGTACCCTACCGTATTCTTAAAAAATTTGAGATAATCTTCCTAAAAAGTTGGAAAATTCGCGGGGATTTTCCAACTACGTTAAGGAGGTTGCAAATTCCGGCTCATCTGACCACGTATTCCGCTAAGAACTGATCGGTCTTTCCGGATGTAGCTGAACGTATTTCCGCTTCAGCTGATCAATAAGTTTTCAACGTGTTATAGTTCTTTCGTAGTCATCAAATGATTACGAAAGAAGGCATAACTATGCAAGACTACAACACGATTATCGGCTCCATCCAGATGCGTTTGAATGGATGCCAGACCAAGTCTGTTATGGACCGTTACAAGATTGGCTCAGGTACGTTAAATCTGATCATGAGCCGATATCATGCCAACGGGATCCCGATTGAGGAACTCCGAATGATGGCACCTAAGGAAGTTGAGGACCTTTTCTATCCGCAGAAAAATCTACAGAGGAAAGATATCCCTCTTCCAGATTTCCAGTATTACTATGACAGAATCCATACACCAGGAAGCCGCATGAACATTTCGTTCTGCTGGCTGGATTATAAAGAAAAGAATCCTGATGGTTATGAGAAGTCACAGTTTTATGAATACTTCAACCGATTCATAGCGGAAAACTATGGTGGTCAGAAAGTATCAATGGCTGTAAACCGAATCCCGGGTGAAAAGATGTATATCGACTGGGTCGGCGATCAGCCGGAACTTTTAACAGACACTGAAACAGGTGAGATTAACAAGGTTCATATTTTTGCGACCATGCTTGGAGTAAGTAGCCTAATCTATGCAGAAGCTTTTCCAAATGAGAAACTCCCATGTTTTATAGAAGGCGAGCCTGTGAAAGTTTTTCTGTAAATAGGATTTTAAGGTCTTCTATGATAAAATATAAAATCATAGGAGACCTTATTTTATGGCAAGAGAAAAGAAACCGGTACACAAAGTACAAATGACCGAAGAAAAAAGAAACATCATTCGTCAGCTCCTTGAAGAGTATGACATTGAATCCGCGCAGGACATTCAAGATGCCTTGAAAGATCTGCTTGGCGGAACCATCAAAGAAATGATGGAAGCTGAAATGGACGATCATCTTGGATACTCCAAATCTGAACGCTCAGACAGCGACGACTACCGTAACGGCTATAAGACCAAACGGGTAAACAGTAGCTATGGAAGTATGAAAATCGAAGTTCCACAGGATCGTAAATCTACCTTTGGGCCACAAGTGGTAAAGAAACGTCAAAAAGACATTTCAGACATTGATCAAAAGATTATTTCAATGTATGCCAAAGGTATGACTACCCGGCAAATATCAGATACACTGGAGGATATCTATGGATTTGAAGCGTCAGAAGGCTTTATTTCAGATGTAACCGACAAAATCATGCCACAGATTGAAGATTGGCAGAACCGACCGCTTTCAGAAGTTTATTCGGTTCTTTACATTGATGCAATCCACTATTCTGTCCGCGATAATGGCGTTATCCGAAAACTAGCAGCCTATGTTATCCTGGGAATCAATCAGGATGGTTACAAGGAAGTTTTAACCATTGAAGTAGGGAAAAACGAAAGTCCAAAATACTGGCTTTCTGTTTTGAATGGTCTGAAAAATCGTGGGGTTAAGGATATTTTGATCATTTGTGCAGATGGACTGACAGGCATTAAAGAAGCAATCGCTACCGCCTATCCTAAAACAGAGTATCAGCGGTGCATTGTTCATCAGGTCAGAAATACCATGAAATATGTTGCAGACAAAGACCGTAAGCCGTTCTGTGCAGACCTAAAAACCATTTATCAGGCTCCAACCGAAGAAAAAGCATTGGATGCATTGGAACGAGTCACAAAAAAATGGAGCGAAAAGTATCCGAATTCCATGAAAAGCTGGAAACAAAACTGGGATGCTATTTCGCCAATTTTTAAGTTTTCTGCAGAGGTCAGAAAGGTTATATATACAACAAATGCCATCGAAAGCCTGAATGCTACCTACCGCAAACTTAATCGGCAGAGAAGTGTCTTCCCTAGCGATACTGCATTGTTTAAGGCTTTATATCTATCCACTTTTGAGGCAACCAAGAAATGATCGATGCCGCTTCGAAACTGGGGACAGGTTTATGGCGAGTTGATCATCATGTACGAAGGACGACTGCCCGAATAAAAAATTTAAAGCTTGTTTTACAGGCGGAAATTTTCGCCTGCTCTTGACATGCTCGAATCAATACTGTTATATATAAAGCAAGGGCTGAATGCTCATTTGAGAGCCTTCAGCCCAATCATTATCATAGAAGATCACATTTACAGACTTTTATTCACACACTCTACTAATATTTTCATCTAATATTATATTTAGTTTGTGCAATAATAAATCTTCATCAATTTCACAGAAATCTTCATTTATACTTTGTTTGTAAATGCACCCACCATTACATAATGGAAATCTTTTGCATTTGGTACATTTAACCGATATTTCAGTATTTATCCATTTTTTTTCTTTTTCTCGACTTGTATAATAGATATTTCCTATAAATTCTCCATCAGAAATAGCTCTAGAACATTTCCCAACTTTCCCGTTAGTATAGATAGCATAACTATTTGGCAAATTTGCAATGCATCTTCCAGCACGTGTTGTAATTGTGTTATATACATTGTTAATCAATCCTACACCCAACATCTCATTGAACAAGGCTATCTTCAATCCATTACTTTCTGATTCAGTCTCAAAAATAGGGCTGGTATAAACTCCTACCATCTCATTTTGAACATATTTTTCACCTAAAAAATGAATGAGATTTATTACTTCATCAAAATTAGTCTTGCTATAATTAATTCGAATATTCACTATAACTTTATTAGCAGTAAGTGTATCGATGTTCTCTATAACGTGTTCAAATGAATTTAGATCGCCAAATTTTTTTACTTTCTCATAATAACAGTTCATACCATCCAAGGTAATCTGAACTACTTTCAATCTCCAATTTTTAAGACTATTAGCTATTGTCATTTGATTAAATAAATATCCATTAGTAATCATTTTAGAGTAGAAATCAATGTTATTTGAATTCAGCTTTTTACATAAATCATCAATGCCATTCGAATTTATCAATGGTTCACCACCAAAAAATTCAATAACGGTCTTTTTATTCGGAATCAGATGATTTTTAATAAAAGTTACAATATCTTCGATACAGTTAATATTGTATTTTCCTTCAACAGACTGCTGTTCAAAGCAATAATAGCATTTTGCATTACATTTCATAGTCATGTATATCTTAAATACTTGGTATTTACTATTATATATGTCTTCTTTTAGTTTATCTATTGCTTTTTGCGTTTCATCGCATTCATCATTAACCCAAAGTCCCATTTTTATAAATTCTTCTGATTTTTCAGTATCATGAGAAGTGTCACAAAAACTATTATATTCATGTTGATTTAAAATAACACATGCACATGTAAATGTATTGTATATAAGAAAATATGAGGATTTTTTGACAATATAATTGTATTTAGATAGTTTCATTCGATACCTCCATAAAAAATAGGAACTGCATGACATATGCAATCCCTATCATGGTCGAAAATTGCTGATCTAGTGAGTGACCACACCACCACAATCACCTTCATTTTCAATACAGCCAATTGACAATTCATTTTCTTTTCCTTCGGATATCACAATCATAATTAACACCTCCCACATTTACATTCATAATATATTATATCCAATCTTATGTCAAGATTGAATAGGATATTTTTTCTATATATTCAAATCGGACAGAAACTATGTGGATATGTGTGTTTATATACTCCTTCAAATTTATTTAGAGTTTATATGTACAACATATATATTTACAATGGAGCAACGACAAAATGAAAAATTGGGTAAATTATAAGCAAACTATTGGTTTTGGTTTACTTTTAAATTGTGTCGTTGTCTATGAAGTGCTGTACTGTTGTATGAGATATTTATTGGTTTAAGAGAATATGATATATCTGTTAGCCTTGACAAATATCCCATTATATTAAAAGAAAAAATTCTGTCAGATTCAAAAATGATTTGTAGAAGGTGCCTCATAGGTAAAACCATTTTATCTCCACCTATTATCATGCTGAGCGTAATGGGAATATTAAAAGTGGAAAAATAAAATGATATACTTTCTTCGGGGATTGATAGCAAATCAAACATGTTAGTTCTAAAATCTTCTAAGTGCTTGCCTTGAGCAAAAATATCTATTAATCTGAAATCCCCTGACATGATACAAAGTTCTTCAACAGGGAAAATGCATGTTGTATCAGAATATAGGTCGATAATATATTCTTTATCTTCAATGTATTTGGTTAATTTGGATAGACGGTAATAGTCTATATCAGATGGAGTATAATCAGTATTATTGGAAAGGTTAAGACGTGTAAACGCGTCATTTATTGCTACACAGTCATAGTATACAGGACGAGTTTCCCAAAAAGTGGGTGGTTTAATAGATTTTGTCCTATTTTTATGAATTTCATATAATCTATAGCTTTTATCGGGTAAAAAAGAAAATATTGTAAGCCAAGTTAATAATTCGGTCAAATCGCTTGTTATGAGATTATGTAAAAAAACTGTTTCAGTACGTGATGTAGAAAAATTTTTATTAACATAATTAATAAGTCCTTTTTTATTTATTGTTGCAGAATTTAACAAAAGAATCCAATTATCACGTATTTCGCTAATTATCTGTGGATTATAGTGGAGCATTATTTCAAGTTTGCTCCAGAATTTTTTCTCATAGCCAGGTGTCTTATTAATTACACGATTTACTCTAGTTGCATCCGACCACAGAGCCTGTTCATTATTAATTATTTGTCCTGTGAAAATGGCTTTGTAAAAAACTGCAGGAGTTCTGTATTCATATTGTGGAGTGTATATTATAGGTTCGTTCGTTTCGCTATTTGTAAAGATGTCTAAATATAAATTCTTTGGGGTTATATCATCCATGTTGAGTTTTCCTCCTGTTGTAAATTTACTATATATTTTCAATTTATTTCCAATATTTCTGAGTGGTAAAACAATATCAACAAATAAATTATAACATTTTTTTAAAATAAAAAAAGAAGAGATAAAAAGAAAATATTGGTAGACAACGTTATCGGCATATATAACAAGTTCTTGAATAAGAAAGAAAATGTTGAATGAAATATTCCCCATCTGATGATGATCTTTGGCGCAGATCGAAACATAGATTGCAACATTAGTTGATATGTCATGGGAGCCGGCCGGTAACCTAAAATAATATAATATTAGGAGGAAATAATATGTCAAAGCATTGGAATCCAGAGGATTATACATTAGTTAATCAGTTGTCAGATATTATTAACGGCAAGGATGTAGTGACTAGTGATGATGGAACCGTAATGAAGGGAACAGAAAATCATGTATCTGTATTTTGGCCAAGCAGTTCATCGAAAGGGCATGGACATGCGGGGTTCGATTATGATGATGATGGCAATTTGACAGGATATGATATTTACCATTCCTGAACATATTTCTACCAGAAGAGACCGATTGGTGATTGGTCGAAATCCAGTGGCTGGCTGTGACGCAGACTCCGGTTGGTCACTGGATAGTGGGAAAACATGAAGTATTTATTGACGAAAGAGCAGATATAGCTAAGGCAAATAGGTTAAGTTTGGCACTATCAATGTCTATGTAAATCAGGAGGTTTTACTTCCTTTTATAAAGTCCAAATACCATGATATCATTGATGCTTATCATCGTAGACTTGATGGAAATAAGTACTTGGAATACTCCGGCAACATATGGCTATAAACAATTCAGATAAAGACCACGGAAATATACTCTTTCTAGTAGTCATAGCTACGTGTTAATAGTCAAAAGTACACAGTATCTGAATGTATTGAACTACGATATTAAAAAGAAAGGAAACATATGATTATTAGCTTATAAATAGTCATACAAGGTGCAGTATGTCAAAGACCAAAATTGAGAGAGCTATTGAGCTTCACTATCAGAACTGTCATATTCCTGTTCTTTGTAAAAACAAGTCATATGCAGATGCGGCAACAGGCAGGAAAGTCGATTCTTTGGTTGCGAAAGAATATGGCCGGGTAATGTTCGTTTCGGATTCAATGCAGTATGTAAATCAGAAACTGGATAAACCTATTTATCATGAGTTTTTTTGGAATGAGGATAAGGTTATTCATCATAAAGTGATCAGAGCAACCAGAATCAGTAAGCATGGTATGGATTGGAAAGATGTATATCATGCCAGGTTTTTCTGTAACAATGAAAATCCGGTTTTTGAGGGAGAAGGAATACCTCAGTAGTGGCTCAACAGTGATAGAGAGATATTGTTTGAAGGAACTTCCAGAGTGGTACATAATTGGTTGTATCTAAAATGTCCTGTAGTAAATGATATTGAAGAATTGAACACACGCATGGGCTATCGTGAACATATGAATGCGTGTATAAATAGTCAGACAGATATTAGGATGTTTTCTACGTGGATAGATCCTAATCATTACTGCACAGGATATTCTGAAGATTTTGTGTTCAAGCATCCTGGTACTGTGAGAGAAGACCTTAATGAGTGGATAAATGGTATATATAAGAAAAAAATAGATGCTTATCGTAAGCAGCATGGAATCAAAAAGCGCAGGTTTGGATGTGAGATAGAGTTTACCGGTATATCGAGAGATACTGCTGCAAGAGTAGTTGCGAGAACTCTTGGCACACAGAAGATCTATAAGGGCGGCGTGTATAACGAACATCATATTATTGATAGAATGAGTCGTACATGGAAGATAGTCAGAGATGCATCTATTAAGCCTTCGGTTACAGCTGACCATCAGAATCCGAAGCTGGATCATTATAAATGTGAGCTTGTCATGCCTATTCTTGATTATGGGGATATTCAGCTCCTCGAAAAGATAACAAGTGAAATCAAGGCTAAGGGAGGGGGTGTGAATCAGTCTTGTGGAATGCATGTTCATGTGGATGTAAAAGGCATATCTGCTATTCAGCTCCGCAACATAGTTAATATTACAGCACGTAACGAAGATATGTTATGCGAAGTACTTAGGGTTAGCCCGGACAGGGTCATGAGATGGTGCCATAAGACAGAAATTGGTTTTGCCGAAGTAATTAACGATATACCAAGACGGGAAATATCTTTGGCTAAAATAATGAATATATGGTATGGAAATAGTGGTTCATCACATAATCATTATGATCGTACAAGATATCGTATTCTTAATCTTCATAGTTTCGTTGAAGGAAAAGGAATAGAATTCAGGCTTTTTAACGCAACTCTTGATGAGAAAGAGGTTAGAGCAAATATTGTATTGGCACTTGCTATTTGCTGTACGGGTTGCTATTTGAAAAGAACAAGGGGATATAATAATGCTTATAGATGTAGTCATATGAAGGCGTGTTCTTTCGAAAGAAAGAAAATGTCAAGCTTTATGAATCAGGTAGGAATAGTTGGCAATGAATTCAGCAGTGTCAGATCACAGCTGATGAAAAATATGGATGGTGGAAGGAGAGTGGCATGATATGAGTTATTATATTGCGTATGGAAGTAATCTGAACAAGGAACAGATGAAGTACCGCTGCCCCACTGCACATGTAGTGGGGAACGGATATCTTATGGACTATGAGCTTGTTTTTCGTATGTATGCGACTATTGAGAAAGCAAGCGGAGAAAAGGTTCCTATAACTGTATGGAGTATAGACAGTGAGTGTGAAAAGAGTCTGGACCGTTATGAGGGATATCCGAGACTTTATAGTAAAGAGACACTTCCAGTTACCATAAATGGTGAAATGTACAATGCGATGGCCTATATCATGAATGCGAATATTAGACCATATCAGAAACCTACGGAGTCGTACTATAGGATAGTTGGTCAGGGGTACGTGGATATGGGATTAGAACTGGAATATCTTGACAGGGGAATACTCCGGACGGAAGATGCGTTGCAGATAAATTCGGAAATGAGGTGATGCGATATGAGCGGAAATATAATACCAATTGATAAGAAAAGGTTTGAGAGAAATAACGCAATGACGTTTGAAGAAACATTATATGATGTAACAACAAATATGGATGAAAGAGCTTTTTACTTGATGAATCATACCAGCCTTGATAATGGGTGTGAACCATTAGGCGAGATTGTCAGACTTATCAATATTATAGTTACATCCGATGGTATGGCTGCTTTGGAAGTTGAGGCTGCTGGTAAGAGATGGTCGGTTGTAACTAATCGTAAACCAGAATACTTCGATGGATATGCTGGCAAGACAGTGTATATTTCAGGTCTCAAATCTATATGCAAAGATGAAAATGAAGAGAAATGGTACATTTGTTCCTGTAATGATGTGACCGACATGGAAGAAAGTCTTGTAAAGACCGACAAAATCTCGAAAGAAGAGAAGGTGAAGTTTCAGAGAAGTGTTGAGAAGTTTACTCCCGAAATACAGAAAGATCTGGGAAATAAAAAACTGGCACTAGCAGATAAAAATGCTGAAGAAGAGAAAAAGTCTGAAGTGACGATATACAAAGAGCAGGAAGAATTGGACGCACTATATAACATACTCAAAAAAGTTATGCCACTGGAGTTTCGTAATGTTTATGAAACAATAAGATGCAGACTTGATAAAAACTGCTCATCATCAGAAAAACGTAATTACCTGAAACAGATGGGGGACATATTGGACATCGACTGGGTTCGTGATGCAGATTACAAATACATAGATATAGATGCTTTAAGGAAAAAGATAGAGAAGGAACATATTGGTCATCGTAAGCAGCTTGAAGAGATATATACAGAATTTGAAGCTGCTAACATATCTGGTATAGCTCCTAAAACAATATGTCTGATTGGGCATCCTGATGTAGGACTCAATCATCTTGCTGAAGTGATTGCCGGTTCTATAGGGCGGGGACATACAGTGATAAATCTGGCGGGTATACAGATGAAGGAGACCGATTCTCTTACTGGTACATCAAAGATATATGATAATGCACGGGCTGGTCTGGTATATGAGCATATCAAGGAAGCGGGAGTGAGAGGAGTCTTTGTTATAGAAGATTTTGAGCTCTATGAATCTGGAATCAGAAATACGCTCCTTCCAATAATAGAGAAAACTTCGTTTGTTGATAAGTTTGTTGAGGTGGAAATAGGCCTTGCGAATATGTTCGTGATCGTTACATGCAGTGACATCAAGGATATTCCGATGTCGTTAAGAGCCAACATGACTACGATATATTTTCAGGATGCGGAAGAGTCAGAGATCATTGAGACAATCAACAAGATTATCGTGCCGAAGTATTGCAGGGAATATGGTATTGATTTCCCGAAGAAGATTCCGGCAAAAAGCTGCAGAATACTTATATACAAGCTTGCGAACATGGATATGAATAAGCTTGACAATGTAATCCGCACCATAGTTGTCAAGACGGTGACAAAAGGAGAGACAGCCTTCCCGGATTTTTCAGTACAGAAAATCGATAATTATTATTATACAGAAGAAGATTATAAGAAACTTCATGATACTTATGTACGGAACATCACTGGTGCAGAGCACAAGTTCTTTGTCTGTTATGATGAGTATGAGGAGTGTGTACAGAAAAAGGCAATCAAGCTGTTTGAGATCCTTAACTGGGGAAATGATGAGAGCCAGAAGGAGTATGCTAGAGACGTGGTACATTATCTGGCAAATATCTTTAAAGGAGATACAGCACCCCTGGCTATCGGCTCAATAGTTGATGAACTGAATAAGACTCATTATCTTCAGAATGATCTTGGGGAGAGAATTGAAACCGCGGTTTTGTCAAAGAAATTGGAAAAAAATACAGGCAGGATGACCGTTATCGGTTTAAAGGGCAGAGCTGGAACAGGTAAAACCAGTACAGCAAAGGCGATAGCCAGAGCAACAGGAAGAAACTGTATTAAGATCAATGTAGGAGGTGCTGGAGGAGGCGAGATCATAAAGGGAACGAATAAAACAGTTCGTAATGCCGGACCTTCTATGATCATTCGGGAACTTGAAAAAAGTGGTCATGGAAGTTATTCAGATGTGATCATCTTAGATGAGGTAGATAAAGCTACACCGGATTTCTTTAATGCCTTATATGAATTTCTTGATCCGAATGAAGAGTATATATATGACCAGTACCTTGAGTGCCAGATCCCGAAAAATAACTTTATTGTTATTCTTACATTTAACGATATTACCTGTATCCCTTCACCAATCATAGATCGTATGGAGGTTGTTGAATATAGTAACTATTCAATTCAGGATAAGAAGATAATCATAACTGATTATATTCTGCCGAAGTTAAGGGAGAAGTTCTCGATTGGTGAACTGTCTATAACCGGTGACGCATTGGAACTGTATGTGAATCAGTATGATGTTCTTCCCGGTATGCGTGATGCGGAGAGAGATCTCGAATACATCCTTATGAGAATTGCAAGAAACAATAATGGTGAATTTGACGATTGTGTGGTCATTAGTAAGGAGCTTTTACGCGAGGCTCTGGGGCAGGAGAGAACAGTAGGGATGAATGATGTGCCGCCACTTGCAGTGGGAAAATGCGGATTAGCACAGGCTCTCGCTGTTACAACAAGTGGTATTGGTGTATGCACGGCAGTGGAAACAGTTGTTAATCCTTATCAGGATAAGAAAGTTGTTGTAACGGGTTTATTAGAAGGCTCCTGTCTGGAATCGGTAACACTTGCGTGTTGTTATGCTGGAAGATATATGGAGAAAGAGCTGCCCAAGCTGCATATTCATATGACGGATGCTGTAAAGAAGGATGGTCCTTCAGCAGGCTTAACAATAACGATGTCTATCCTTTCATGTCTGTTAGAAAGGCCGATTCCTGACGGTATAGCCTTTACCGGAGCTATTGATCTTTATGGAAATATAGGACCGGTAGGTGGAACATTTGAAAAGTGTATTGCTGCAGAACGATCATTGATAAAAAAAGTTATTGTTCCATCCGAGTGTTACAAAAGTCTTGTAGACAGAAACGAGCTTTGCAGGTTAAGTGTAGAGCTAGTTCCGGTAGATACGATGGCAGATGTAACTAAATATGTATGGAGCGAGGAGGTGCAGAGATGAATCCATTTATGCCATTTGACTACTTAGGGGATGTTGCTGAGTCGGCTTATAAAAAAATATATACCGGAGACGGAGCTGCATTTGGATCTTGTGTTGAAAGAATTTTATATGTACTTGATCGGCTGGTCAACGCAGATATGATCACCAATACGACAAGAAAAAGGATCAAAACATTTCTTGCAAGGGAAATTCGTCTATCTGATATTCAGGTGATTTCAAGTCATACCAATCATGTTGTTCTGCTCAATACAGAGACACATGAACAGGATTCATTTGATCTCAGAGAATACATAACATGGATCACAGAGGCACTTTGTAAAGATCCAATCATGAAGAGAAATCTTCATGGCAGAGAAAATTACGAAGGTGTTAAGAGTGTTCTTAATGATTATGGGGATGACAGACAGAAAATTCTGTCATCTGATACCTGGATTGATTTTTATATCTGCGATGAAGTGATATTTTTCACAAAGAAGGATGAAGAAAATATCCATTTGTATATACAGAAAAGAGAAAAGGATGTAACAGCTTTCCTGAGAGAACGTAATGCACTAGAGGATGCATTACTTATGGAAGAGGCACTGGCAGATGGCAGAATTTATCGCTTCGATAATGATGAATCTGTATTTGTCGAAGATATACAGGGTGGTATAATAAAAATAGAAGATGTGAAAGACGACATATGCGATTATTCATACATGCAGGGTAATATCCTCAATCAGCTGGCAGATGGCAGTCTTTTGATTCTTGAAGGCAGCAGACTTATTTGCCTGGACAAGACTGGAATCAAGAAGGTGATAGTTGATAATGCATTTATTGGGGTAACCAGCGTAGAGGGTAATGAAATTTATTGGAAAAGCAGATTTAGACGAAAGGATGTAGAGATAGGTAATAATAGAGATATCGAGAAAGTAACAAGGAAGAAGATGTTACGTTGTCTGAAGAAGGACAAAGTAAGTAAAGAGATGTTATGGAAAGGTTTGCTGTTAACTCTTTATGATTTTGACCGTATGAACTTTGATGAGCATATCGGTAACCGGATCAAATTTGCCTGCTTCTTCGACAGACTGCCCATGCCATTTACTCTGAGCAGGATCATGGACAGTCTTTCAGAAGTGGAAGCGTACTGTTATGACGGGGACATTATCAAAGGCGATGGATATATAGAAGCCATGGGTTATCTTATGGATATAGATATTGATCGGTACGATGAGAATGCCACAACAACTGCATTAATTTATTTGTTGGAGAACGTAACCATAAATCCATATGAAAGAATAGCAATGCATTCCGGACATGGGATTCTTGATTGTGTAGAATTTTTCTTTGGCGTTAACGATGAAGAGAATAATAAGGGAAGTTATGATGGAGAAGATAAGGATTACCCAATGTTAGACGTCGCTGACGATGAGTTCATGAGGCTGTTGGATAAAAAAATTGCTGAACTGGATAAACAGATAGAAAAGGAGGAACGCAAGGAAAGAGAAAGTAAGAAATCGGCAGAGCAGCGTAGATCAAAAGAAACTGACAGAGTTTCAGAGACTTCTGATAAAGGAAGAAGTGCAGAGATAATCAGAATGCCGTTTGGGGATTAATTTAAAAAGATACAATCGATTTCATGTTTTCTGAACACTATTGAGTAATAGTTTATTGATTGGCCGAGTTATAAGAAAATAGAGCAAATAAATATATGGAGTGACTTTTTTGAAAGGATTATTTATGGATAAAAATACGGAGTCAGATTCTACAAATAAAAGAAAAAGAGTAATTGTACGTTGTAGGGATGGGATATCAGAGCAGTTTAAGATAGACCAGTTGTATGGTGTTTTAAGTGAAGATAACGATATTCACGTAAATGGTTCTATAGAAATGGTAGGAAATAATTATGAAAACATCAAGAGAGTTAGGGTGTATGTTAATTTATGTGACAAGGAAGGAGCAATACTATATGTACTAAACGGCTGGAAAAATTATCCTGCTGTTAGTGGAACATATTATTCGTTTTCGCTTTACTGCAGTACAATAGATAGATTTTTTGATGTTGACGAACTTGATTATGCAGAATTGTACTTGAGCTTTAACGAGAAGAAATCATAAAGATGCGTAGAATTACATAATAGAAAACAATATAGATATACGAAGGAGGCTGGTAACATGCGAAAACAGGGGATTAAACTCAAGGATAAATCAACACTCTCAAAGGGCGAATACTTGTTTGATCATTTTTTGTATGGGCTTATATTAGGGTCATTTGACATATATAATATACTTCCATATTTTGTGCCAATCGCAAAATATAATAATTCAATTCCAAGGTTGATTATTTGCATGTTATTGACCAGTATGTTCGGAATCCTTTTCAGTTACAATTATAATCGGAGTGGTAAAGGGGTTATTCAAGATGTTTTATTAGGTATTGGATCTTATACAGTTTTAACTATTGGGAAATACGCGTTTAGTTTCATCAGGTGGTTAGGAGTGGGACTATTTGTGATATCGCTGCTTGGAGTTGTTCGCATAATTGCTAAGAGGATAAGGAGAATAGATAGAAAAAAACAGATTATTATTTCAAGATTCCTTAGAAGCACACAGGTGGTAAGGCGCAATGCTGGAGTCTGTGCGGCGATAGTCATTATAGCGCTGCCAATAGCACTTAAATGCTTTCCAAATGATAAGTTAAACGAGGATTATTATGCAAAGGTTTGTGCAGAGTATGGTCTTAATGCTGAAGATGTACAAGATGGAATTGGAATATCGGGATATGGAGGAGAACTAAGTGTTCATGAAGACTATGGAGATGAATATAGGCTCGAGGAAAATATAGATACCATAAAATGGATAAGAGATAATGATACATTTCAAACACTTGATTATGAAGAAAAGTGTGATGTTTTGAGAGCAATCTGTTATTGCGAAGGACGATATCTTGGGCTATGTAAGATAGATATCGAGTTTAAAGATATTGAAGATACATCATTGCTTGGAACATATAATCATTCAACCAAGACGATTATCATTAATTCTAAGCCGATAAAAGATGGTAGTTTGCCAGGCGGAACATCTGACGAACTCCTTATGACTATTTTACATGAATGCAGACATTGCTATCAGAATCTTGTTTCAGAAATGTATATTAATGTAACTCCGGAACAGAGAAATCTATACGCATTCAAGCAGAATGGAGTGAATGATTGGATAACAAATTTGAGTAATTATAAACCAGGGGACGAAACATTGGAAGGACAGATGGAGTATTATGAGCAGCCGATTGAAAGGGATGCCAGAATCTATGCGGAGACAGCGGCTCAGATATATTACCTAACGATTGATAGTCTTCTGAATAAACAGACAGATGACTAGATATTAGAAGAAATCAAAGAACCTGAGGATGAGATTATTACTATATATGACAATGAACCGTGAAGTATACATTATAGGAGGAGATGGACATATGATGATATTCAGGAAGAAAGAACGAGATGATATTTTAACTAACGAGCCATATGCTGCATTTATTAAAAAATTTGATAAGCTGCAAAGTGTTATAAATGAAAAGATACATATTAGAATCGACATGAATGACAATGGTAAGAAAACAGGATTTACAAGTGGATTTTACCTTGATTCTTGCTATGCACAGTGGTTTGAGTTGAAGTTTGAATTCTATGGATTGGATAACGAAGAGAGCAATCCAAACCAGCAGCTTTATGTGATGCATAGTTTGGAATATAAATTTGTAGATGATGATTATAATGATATGATGCTGGACACAGTTGCAGATATAGAGAAGAGAAATGGTTACATATATTTATCGTCATTGGTTCATGAGTGTGAAGTGAGAAGCTCAATGAACAACAAAAATACAGTAACTGTAATGTATTCGGTACTTTGTGATAAAAAAGATGCAAAGGAAGTCTGTTTACAGCTTATAAATCACGATATTGCATTGTTTACTCGTAGTTTTTAGATAACAGGAGGGTGTAGTGAAACAAAATTGGTTTTTACTAGGAGATATCCATGGCGAAGCTGCAGCCATAGAGTATTTTTATAATCATCATAGAGAAAGACTAAAGTTGGATGATTGCCAGAATAATATCATATTGTTAGGAGATGTTGGATTAAACTATTCAATAACAGGATTGGCGGATTTTTATTACAAGACATCACTATCAAAGCTGCCATTTACATATATTTGTTTGCGAGGAAATCATGAATCTAGAGTCAGTGATGTGATTAAGCGCAATCCATCGAGATGGAATCCGATAGAAAAATATGGCGGATTGGTTTATGTTGAAAATGATTTTCCGAATATCGAATATCTTGTGGATGGTCCGGCTATTTATGAATTTGCAGATTACAAGATATTGTCTTTGCCAGGAGCATACTCTGTTGACAAATGGCTCAGATTGGCAAATGGGTGGCAGTGGTTTGCTGATGAGCAGCTATCGGAAGAAGAAATGCAGTATGGAAGAATGCTGGTTAATCATGAAAAATCAGTGGATTTGGTTATTTCGCATACATGTCCTATAGAATTTGAACCGAATGACTTGTTCCTTGGCTCAATTGATCAATCTCAGGTAGATAAGACCATGGAATTGTATTTGGGTGAAATTGAAAATCAGTTGGATTATCGTAGATGGGCCTGGGGACATTATCATGCGGACAGATTGTATCCATGGAAAGATGGTAAGGAAAAACTTATGCTTTTTAATGAACATGTTGTGGATCTGTGTAAGTTCATGGAGATGGGGAAAGCAGATTATTTTGTGGATATATTGGCATAAGTCGGTAGATGCGGAGGTGAGTTTATGCCAACAAAAATTAATGTAAATGGAAAGTATCCGTGTTGTGCTAATTGGGTTGTGATGAAAAGAACACGTGATGGTGTAATAGCGAAAAACTGTCTGATTGATGAAACGATTAAGTTGTCAGACAGAGAGGCTAGATATTTGACAAGACTTAATGGAAATAGAAATCCATATAGGATGAAAGGATTTTCAGCCGATGAATGTACCAGCTACTTTAGATTCTTAAAAGAATGTATGCTAGTAAGAGAAGCAGGAAGAAGTATGCATATAGATGAGATGAAATTATATACATTGATTATTCCTAATAAGACTAGAACAAATTCGGTAATTCCTAGAATATTGAACTTTCTGTTGTGCATCTTATTCCTGCCGGTTTTTGCATATGGGCTTTACTGTATATTTGCATATGAAAATACATGGGGGATGGAAGATCCTACTATATTGAATATATTACTGGGAAGTATTGGAGGTATTTTTCTGGGAACGATATTGCACGAATCTGCACATGCTTTTTCCTGCTTAAGTGATGAAAATGGAAGAGTGTTTGAAGCTGGAGTGATGTTGAATGGAATGTTCCTTGGTGCATATGTTTTAATCGATGAATCAAAGATAAAGAGCAATACAAAAAGAGCACAGATTAATCTTGCTGGTGTGGAAATGAATTTGTTGTTAGCAGGAGTACTTATGATATTGGCAACATTTGGAAATTTCTTGAGACCATGGAAAGTAGCTCTGTTATTTGCCGCATTACAGAATGTTTTTTTAGTACTCATGAACCTGGCTTTTACTGAAGGATTAGATGGGGAACATGCTTTAAGCAGTCTATTTGGAGGTTTCGTTGTCGATGCGGCAAAAGCAAATCTTTCTGTGTTGTTTGATAGACAAAGAAGAGTCGATTATTTTGCTGTACATGGTATATGTGGGGCAGCAAATATATGTGTAAGTCTTGTAATTTTAGTTTTTCAATTTATAGTGCCGCTTGTAGTAGTTGCAGATATCAGTATATGGATAGGAGCGCTGTTTCAATGAATTTGAGATACGATATGGCAAAATTAGTAATAGGTGCAGTCAATGTAGGTATGATATTGTATTCTTCCGTATGTTCAGGATTGACATGCACATTTGGTTTATGGGGAATTGCAACTGCAGTTGGAATATTGTGTTTAGCTGTGAAAAGTGTGTCTTTCATTAAAAAGAATGAAAGTATATGGATGTTCGTTCTTGTTTTATTTGTTACGATTCCTTTTAATGTAAGACTTGCAACAGTAGCTGTTGAGGAGTGCTTTGCAGAAATCAATGTTTTTTCAAAGATATTGTATATTGTAATGGTATGTATGAGTCTGCTGTCTGCGGAAGAGATATTTATAGGGTTGTTAACGAGATTTATTTGGCCTAGACAGGATGAATCATTTATATCGGAACTTAAGAAAATTGATGAAAACATAGATCAGAATGGGTAGGAGTAATATGCTATATTTAATATCAGATATTCATGGTAATTTGTTAGAATTTAAGCAAATTTTGAAGAAGATAGAATTTGATGGAGAAAAAGATAATTTAATAATTATGGGAGATATTTTGGATCGAGGGCCGGATGGGATTGCTCTGTTGAGATATGTCAAACCATATATTTTAGATAACTCGATGGAATTGCTGCTTGGTAATCATGAGTTATTTGCCGTTATGTATCTAAACGGTGTTCTTGGCGAAAAGAATACAGATAAGGTTCTTGATGAGAGAACATGGACGGCCTTTGGAGGTGGAGACACGTTAAAGTCGATTAAAAACATGACAGCCTTTGAGAAGAAAAATTTATTATCCTTTTTGGAGCACTTGCCTATTTACTCGGAAATTAGCTCCCGATATCTAGGAAATGTAATCGTTACGCATACTGGTATTGATTGCAATAATTATGTAATGAACGCAGATGGAACAATTAATGTTAAGAGTAGTATAAAAAAGGCTTTTGAAAATAATATTTACAGTTATATGGTTGGTATGGACTTACATCAAGTCCCCAAGAAAGATAAAGAACGGTTTGATCAATTTATTATTGTGGGACATGTTCCTTGTTTCAGATTAAATAAAGATATGAGTAATAAGTTCTACAGAACAGATTACTATATGGATATTGACGCCGGAGCTGGACACATGGAACAAGGGGGAACATTGGGCTGTTATTGCGTTACTACTGATGAGGAGATATATCTTTAGCAAAGGATCAGGAGGTTGCAGGTGATGCTTCATGAAATGAGATTAAAACCAGATCCGTTCGAGGGAATAGAAGCCGGCAAGAAGAAAATTGAGTTCAGACTCTGGGATGAAAAGAGACGGCTTATCAAACCCGGAGATAAGATATTATTTACAAATACAGATACCGGACAAAACATATTGACCTATGTTGTGGATATTCATAAAGCGGATTCTTTTGTGCAATTAAAAGAAGTGCTTGTTAAAAAGAATCTGATTGAAGAAAATGATTTTGAGCCTTCAACAATGTTAAAATATTATAGCAGTGAGGAGGAGAAGGAGTATGGAGTGGTTGGAGTTGAGATTGCATTGCTGAGTGATTAATCTTAGACAGTGGTATGAGAGAAATTGAATGGGTAACGTTGCAAATCTACGAAATAGACAGGTGAAAGGAAATGGGAAAGTGAAGTTCCTGGACAAAATATATATAATAGATATTGATGAAAAAATGATAGATAGCTTGATGAAGTATTTTCAATGGGAGACTAATGTTGAACTTTGTTGTTGCGATATAGAGAGCTTTCTGAAAGATCATATAGAAAAAATAGACGGAGTGACAAGTGCGGCAAATTCATTTGGAATAATGGATGGAGGGCTTGATAAGGCACTGGTTGATTTCTTTGGCGAACAATTACAGTCAAATGTGCAAAGGGTAATTCAGAAAGAATTTCTTGGCGAACAACCAGTAGGAACATGTTTAACTATAGATATACCGGGGTATAACAAAAAAATACTACATACACCAACGATGAGGATTCCCCAACCGATTTTAGATCCGCGAATTATATATACGGCAACTCGCAGTACACTTGTTGAAGCGATAAAAAACCAGATTTTTACAATAACGTTGCCTGCGTTTGGACATCTAACGGGTAATGTTAAATCGGAAATTGTAGCACAGTATATGAGAATGGCTTATGATGATGTAAAAAAAACACTTCAAGAGACCTCTTCTATAAATACGTGGGAGTTTGTATACGAAAATAAAAATATAGATGGGGTTTTATTTAAAAGCTATTTTTCAGGTAACTCTCCCCATAATAAACAGTAAGGACTGGGGCAGATTGCCCCGGTCTCTACTATTCTATATGAAATACATCCTCAACCATCAGGTTGAAGTATGCGGATATTCGCAGCATAAACTCAGCGGATGGAGTGCCTTCGCCACGTTCAATACGACTGATGGTTCTGGTACAGAAGCCTGTTGCAGCTGCGAGATCATCCTGAATGATGCCACGGCTTTCGCGGATTTCTTTTAAGTTGTTGACAACTGCCATTTCAATCACTTCCTTGTAGTTTTCTAAGTTTTTCTTTAAATCAAAGTATAGTGGGATATATGTCCAAAATAATGTGCACGAATTTGATGGTTCGCTATTTAGATGGATAAATCTGTGGCGCTGCCGGTTCCTACGACCTTTCCAAATACATCAAAACGATCATTTTCACTGACACGGATGGGTGCATATTTTTTATTTAGTGATACAAGGAAGATACCCTCATTGTCTTCTCGTAGTTTCTTGATATAGGCATCTCCATTCAGGGAGAAAATGCCGATTTCACCATTTTCAACAGTTTCCTGTTTGATTATCCATGCAATGTCTCCATCATGGAACTCTGGTTCCATACTGTCGCCGCTGATCTTTACACCGAAAGAAGTGTTTTCTGGCAGCAGAGCTTCATCTATGTTAAGAGTCCTGCTTGGACCATCTTCAAGGAAGTTTCCAGTACCAGCAGATACTGCATTTTCGTATACCGTGATGGCTCTGCGAAAAGGAATGATCTGACATATGTGCTTTTCGTATTTGCCAGAGGCATGCAAAAGGCTGATATAGTCGATAGCCTTTAGTTTCCCTTCTTCGTTCAATCCATCAAACAGATTATATGGATTGCTTCCAAAGTATGCTTCGTATATATCTTCAATCTGAAGAATCTGACACAGCGACAGGAAGAGTGATATGCCGGGCTCAGTGGCATTCTGCTCCCATTTGGAGACTGCCTTTCTGGTGAGATTAAATCCTTTTGCCTGGAGCTTAGTGGCAAGATCTTCCTGTGATAGTCCTAGTTTTTTCCTATTTTCAGATATGATTTGTCCTATGGAATGCATATTTACGCCTCTTTTCTATTCGGATTTGGTTTCATGTTTCCCGTATAGTATATATCAGAATGAAATATCATGCAAGTGAGAAATCTCCAAATAAGAGCAAATTGGACATATGTGTCAGTTGACAGTCGCTTGATAAGAGCATTATACTGGAGCGCGAAAGAAACACTACATGAGCTATACTATGAGACTGTTATAGTCTGGAAAGGAGGAAGACCATACGGTTTATCCACATGGATACTTTGGATAAGGGCATATTGCTCTACTTAACGGTGTACAAGGTGGCTTTGACACTTTGGCATACGCGATTACTGCCAGATGGCAGGTAAAGGAGGATATTTTAAATTATGTATTATGATTTGAATGAGGAAACGACAGTTGTGTATATGTTTATTTGCAATTTTAACCGGGAACATGGGTATTCTCCGACAGTCAGAGAGATAGGAAAGCATGTAGGACTGAAATCCACATCAAGCGTTCAGGCATATCTTAGAAAACTGGAGGAATGTGGCTATATTGCAAGACTCAAGGACTGCCCACGTACAATTAAGATTTGTTAGTGATGATTGGCAGGAGGTTAAGGCAATGAGTAATAAGGTATATGTAGATGTGCTTGCAGAATTTACCACGGATGGGATTTTGATACCGAGAAGTCTCCGCTGGAAGGACGGAACGGTTTATGAGATACAACGGGTAAACGATATGAGAAGGGCGGCGAGTCTGAAAGCGGGAGGTGTTGGAATGAGGTACACATGTATGATTGATGGCAGAGAAAGTCATCTATATTACGAGGATAATAATTTATGGTTTGTAGAGGGAAGAGCCTGACCTTGATGTATCATGGTCAGTTGGCTTCAAAGATCAGCATTTACCGGGGCATACGAGAGGTATGCGCGGAACTCCCGACAAGTAAGCTTGCAAAGGTGATTCCCTTTTCCTTTTCAAGTACAAAGAGATGGTTTTTGTATTTAGAAAGGAGCTTAACTGTAATATGAATAATAAAGATGTGATTGAGATACGTTGCAGACAATGTAAGAAGCTGATGATGAACTATCATGTGTGCGGAGATGATTCTGCGGTTGCACTTCAAGGTATAGGGGTGAAGTGTGACAGATGTAAACGTGTGATGATTCTGAAGAAATATACTGAGGGTATGTTGATTAGCCGTCTGACAGATGGCGCTTTCAGAATCTGATGTGTGAAAATTGAATAATAGCCCACCTGATACGGGCACATCGGAAGATGGCAGCACCAAAGACGCAGGGGAAAGCAACCAGACTGGATCTGGCTTTCTCTTAGCGCCTTTTTTTATGCAAGTGTGGCGATTCTTATTTTGAATATGAAAAACAATCCGTTTCTGGTTGCCAGAACGACGATCAGAAAGGATGTAGAAAATGAATAAAGAAGCAAATGCAGAAGAAAAGCAGATGATGATGATGGAGGTTGGACAGAGGATATAGGATATCCGTATTGAAAATGAGATGACAGGGGCACAGCTTGGAGCCTGTCTTGGAATAAATGGGAACCAGGTGTCTCGGATTGAAACAGGAGTTGCCAGATGTTCTATTTATCAGCTTGTTTTGATATGCCAGGAGTTTGGCTGTTCCGCTGATTACCTTCTATTTGGTAAGAAGAATACTGGCATGTCCAAGGAGCAGACGGAGCTTATTACCAGATTGTATGAGAGTATTCAGAATCGTCCTTGAAAGATGAAATGATGAAGAAGGTTCACTTTTGCAGGGAGTACTTTGAAAGAGCAGGTACAGTATGATAAATGCATACCAGACAGGACGCTGACTGGAACAAAAAGCGATATGAGTGCACAAATATCGGTTTCAAATTCTACAGAAAGAAGGAAAGCGATATGCGATTTACAAGAAGTAATGTGAATGAGTTCAAGAGAGAACATGAAGTGATGGGAGTTGGCTTTATCAAGTCCAGAAAGAGTGTTGATAAGATCATGGATATGGCGGCAGATATGCTGGATAAGGCAAAGAGTGTAGAACTGCCGATTGTGGAAATTATCGTTGATGAAGGGGCTTCGGATGATATTGACCGTGATAAGATGACAAGCCTTTGTGAGTGGATGGAAAAGGATTATGTCAAAGTGATTTTCGTCAGGGAGATAAATGATATCACAAAGGATAGAGATGATCTGGAGGCATTTCTTCTGAAAGCTAGGGATCTGGATGTGATGGTGTATGTGCTGAACACTGGAGTTCAGGTGAAAGCAGAACCTGATAATGGAGCAGGATGTTAGAAACAGATCAGAAAGCTTCAGAACCTGTTACTGAGAATCTGATAGGTATCAGGTTTACTATCACAGATTATGGAACGATTGTGAGAGCCGGTGATGGTTCTGTGATTGGAATATATCCGACAGAGGATGAGGCATTAGAAGATGTTCGCGAACGGTGTATGGGCGTGTTGAGTCTTGACACGCAGCATCAACATTTGAAGAAGATAGATTTTGAAAGAAATTTCATTATATAGGAGTACGAGATGAGAAGAAAAGGCAGAAATAAGAAACCACTGATGACAAATCCAACAAGATGTATTGTTATTTTGTCATCAGATGAGCAGCACAATGAAATAAAAGCTGAAGAGGTAGAGAACAGGCAGTTGAACAGAATCAGGGAATTTACAAAACAGAATAATCTTATCCCAGTGGCGATTGTCAGACGTGGAATAATGGGACGAGTGGTTTATAATCGCTACTTCAGTGGTGCAATAGAGTGTATGAGGCAGGGAAAGGCTGAAGCTGTTGTATGCGTAAATATGGATACAATTTCTTATGGAATAGCAGATGCATATTACAGAGTTGGACTTATTAAGGAGGCAGGCTTTCGTATATTTACAGTAGATGAGAAGGAGCCGATGATGCACCTATATATGCCACCAAAGAAGGGGGTGTTCACAGATGAAGATTAGAAGAAATATAGTGATATGGGCAGAACTAAAAAATCAGGGTAAGTGTGTGCAGACAGGAATCAGACCTTGTGTAGTTATTAGCAACAATACAGCCAATGCACATTCACCGGTATTTACTGTAATGCCTGGAACAACGCAGGATAAGAAGAAGGATTTTCCGGTACATGTGAAGGTCACAGCTAAGGATGTGAATGGAAGGCTTTACAAGGATACGTTTTTTATGGGAGAGCAGATGTGTACGCTAGGAGAGCGTCAGATCATAAATGTACTTGGTGAGATAAAGGATGAGGGTGTCATTCAGCAGATCAATGAGGTCATTGTGAGGGAATTGGCGTTGGATAATGAAAATTTGAATAGGGGGGAACAGAATGTGCTTGATAACGGACAACAGTAAAGAAGTGCAGGGACAGGTGCCTATTTATCAGAAAGTAACGCTCACAATAAAAGAGGCGGCAGAATATTCCAATATAGGAATAAATAGAATTGAAAGCTTGCTTAGAGCACCAAGATGTCCGTTTGTGTTATATGTAGGAAAAAAGAAACTGGTGAAACGGAAGGAGTTTGAGAAGTTTATATCCGAGAATATTGAAATATAATAGAGCATTTTTTCGTTTACTCATGAGTAGATTGTGAACACATATGTATGGTAAATATTGAAATACAAGCCTCAATGTAGTATACTTATTCTGCTATTTTGGGGCTTCTTGTGGAAAGAAGCCAGAATGGGAAAAAGCTTAAAAGGTAAGGAACTGGGTGTCGGAATTTCTCAGCAGACGAATGGCCTTTATGTGGCTAGATTTACTGATAGATTTGGACGAAGGAAATCTAAACGTTTTAAGAAACTGCAGGAATGCAGACAATGGATAGCAAATGCAACATATATTGATGAACATAGTGATTTAGAGAATGTTACAGACATGCTTGTGGATGCGTGGTTTGAATATTGGATCGATCTAAAGAAAAAGACAGTGAGACCCAATACGGTTCGTAATTATTCCGAACGTTATGAAAGAAATATCAAGAACGTGATAGGGAATAAACTTCTTACAGAAGTGAAACCGATACATTGTCAGAAAATATTTTCAGATATGGCGGATGAAGGATATAAGACGACAACCATTTATCAGACTAGAATTGCATTGTATAACATGTTAGAGTTTGCAAAGGAAAACGAAGTTATAATAACAAATCCTTGTAAGAAATCGGTGAAGAGTGATATTGGCAAGCCATCAGATAAAAAAGAGGCTCTTACAATTGATGATCAAAGGTGTTTCCTTGCGGCAGCTAAAGGACAGAGTTATGAGTATCAGTATAGATTTGCGTTGCAGACGGGACTTAGAACAGGAGAGCTTGTTGGTCTAAAGTGGGAAGATATTAATTTTGAAAGGAAGACTCTTACAATCGAAAGATCAATGGAGTTTAGGTACAAAGTTGGTGAGTGGAGAGTTGGACCGCCTAAAAGCAAGTCTGGATACAGGACAATACCACTTACGGACGAAGCAATTTGTATTCTTAAGGCTCAAAAAGAAAAGAACAGAAAAATCAAAGTGATAGATAAAGAGAGGGCTGATACAGTGTTCCTTTGCAGAAAGGGGCAACCTGTAAAAAATAGCACTTATGATACAGCTTTATTTAAAATTTGCGATAAAGCAGGAATCAAGCGTTTTTCGATGCATGTATTAAGATATACTTTTGCAACTAGATGTATTGAAGGTGGAATGATGCCAAAAACCTTACAGAAAATATTGGGACACTCTAATATTGGTATCACTATGAATTTGTATGTTCATATAACCGAAGAAGAAAAACAAAAAGAAATAGACCTTGTGGCAGAGGCTTTGAAGGCAGGTGTTGCAATATGAAAATTCATGTATTTTCATGCGAATATAACAAGATTGGTACACTAATTGGTACACCAGCGAAATACGAAGCCTGCAAAGCCGCATAAAATCAAGGTTTTTAAGGAGGAAATATATAAAATGAAATTAGGCATAGTTGGACTTCCCAATGTTGGAAAAAGTACATTATTTAACTCTCTGACAAAAGCAGGTGCAGAATCAGCAAACTATCCATTCTGTACCATCGACCCAAATGTAGGTGTCGTTGCAGTACCGGATGAGAGGTTAGACAAGCTGACAGAGATGTATCACTCAGCAAAGACCACTCCTGCAGTTATTGAATTCGTAGATATCGCAGGACTCGTAAAGGGCGCATCCAAAGGCGAAGGTCTGGGAAACCAGTTCCTTGCAAATATCAGAGAGGTAGATGCGATCGTTCATGTTGTCAGATGCTTTGAAGATACAAATGTTATTCATGTAGATGGTTCGGTTGATCCGATCCGTGATATTGAAACGATTAATCTGGAGCTGATCTTTTCCGATATCGAAGTTCTGGATCGTAGAATAGCAAAGACGATACGAGGTGCAAGAAATGATAAGATGCTTGCAAAGGAGCTGGATTTCCAGCAGCGTATCAAAGCGCATTTGGAGGAAGGCAAGCTTGCAAAGACTCTTGAAGTAACAGATGAGGACGAACAGGGTTGGATCGAGGAATACAACCTTCTTACATGGAAACCGGTTATTTTCGCAGCAAATGTAAGCGAAGACGATGTAGCAGATGATGGAGCATCAAATGAGCATGTTCAGAAAGTAAAAGAATATGCAAAAGAATTTGATTCAGAAGTATTTGTTGTCTGTGCACAGATCGAGCAGGAGCTGGCAGAACTGGATGACGAAGAAAAGAAAATGTTTTTGGAAGATCTTGGAGTAAAAGAATCCGGTCTTGATAAACTGATAAAGGCAAGCTATTCACTGCTTGGACTGATCAGTTATCTGACAGCCGGTGAGACAGAATCCAGAGCATGGACGATCAAGAAGGGAACAAAAGCGCCGGGAGCAGCCGGCAAGATCCATTCTGATTTTGAGCGTGGATTCATCAAGGCAGAGGTTGTAAGCTATAAAGATCTTATGGAATGTGGCAATATGGTAGCTGCCAAAGAAAAAGGTCTGGTAAGACAGGAAGGTAAAGAATATGTGGTAGAGGACGGAGATGTCATCCTCTTTAAGTTCAATGTATAAAACAGCTTCCTTTAGGAGATAACAAAAAAATGGAAACAATTTCAGAATATTTTAACAGTATTATCTTTCCGCATTTGGGAATCTTCCTGAAGCATGTAGGTGATCATATATCCATTGGCAGCTTTGAGATCCGGTTTTATGGTATCATCATTATGTGTGGATTTATCCTTGCCTACTTCCTTGTGACAAATGAAGCGAAACGAACAGGACAGGATCCGGAAATGTATCTGGACTTTATCCTGATCCTGATCATTCCGGTAATCTTAGGCGCAAGAATTTATTATATATTGTTCCGACTGGATCAGTATATAGTGGCGGGAAATGTAAAAGAAACCATCCTTGGTATGTTAAATATCAGAGGTGGCGGACTTGCAATCTATGGTGGTGTAATTGCTGGTATTATTACCGGATGCATCTTTGCGAAGAAGCGGAAGGTAAATGTGCTTCGGCTTGCCGACACAGCAACGTTTGGTCTGCTGATCGGACAGATCCTTGGACGCTGGGGCAATTTCTTCAACAGGGAGGCGTTTGGTGCGTATACAGATTCTGTATTTGCGATGGGAATCCCTCTTGATTATTACAGACATGAAGGAACACTAAACAGTCTGATCAACAGTGGAGTGATCTCAGATACTATGCTTGCAAATACACAGACACTTCATGGTATGGAATGTATAACAGTACATCCTACGTTCCTGTATGAGTCACTCTGGAATCTGATGTTGCTGATCTTTCTTCTTATATATAGAAAGCATCAGAAGTTTACAGGTGAATTCGCATTTATCTATGTAGCAGGCTATGGCCTTGGAAGATGTATCATTGAAGGACTTCGTACAGATTCCTTAATGATTGGCAATTCCGGTATCCGTGTATCACAGCTTCTTGGATTTGCATGCTTTTTAGTTGGTGCAGTTGTGCTCATCGTTGGCTATGTTCGCAGAGCAAAAGGGCAGTTGCAGACCATTGAAAATGAGTCTGTTCAAGCACCTTCAGAGGATGAAAACAACTAGGCTCAATGCGGTAATTCATTGCGTGAAAAAAATATTTAAAAAAGTTGAAAAAAGTTGTTGACAGAAACAACGTCTTATGATAACATATCCATTGTTGTGAGGCAAATAAATCACAACAATGGAAAATGCGCGAGTGGCTCAGCGGTGGAGCACCTCCTTGCCAAGGAGGGGGTCGCGGGTTCGATCCCCGTCTCGCGCTCTTATTATTTTATAGGAAGTCTTATTTAAGACTTCCTATTTTTATGTAGCAAAGGTTTTGAAACCAACCATATGAGCCACTGCCATTTATCAGAAAAACAGTAGCATAGACGACTGACTTTCGATGACCCGATGCTGGAACGCCGGGCTTCTTCTTAATAATCCTAAAGAAGATTTAATAATTGTTTTATTGTAGTTTCCTTCGAAATATGATATTTTCCCATCATATAAAGCATTCCCAAAGATATAGATAGAAGAAAAGTAAGTAAAAATTACGCAAAAAATGAAAAAATGAGGTAATTATTTGTAAAATTTGCGGATTGAATAAAAAGAAAGGAATGCTATAATGAAACCGATTTAATCTTATTCTGAAATTACCGGTTTATGAATAAGATAACAGGATTGCATTAAGTATTTGGTTAGTGGTTGCCGAATCACGGCAGAATGGAGTTTTAGATGAAAGACAAATTGAAGAAATTGTGTAGTACAGCTATATTCCAGTGTGTTGCGATTGCAATTGTGCTGGATATTATTTTGGAGATATTGGGAAGACACTCATTTATCAATACGATGAAATATATTGTGAATGAACCATTGGTGTTTCTGTATAACTGTTCCATTATCTTTTTTACTTTGACATTGGCACTGCTGATGCGTAAGAGAGTGTTTGGTTATGGTATTATTTCATTTGCATGGCTGCTTTGTGGTGTAACGAACTGTATTGTTTTAGGTTTTCGTATCACTCCGTTTTCAGCGATCGATATGCTGATGGCGAGAAATACGATCACTATCATTGATAAGTATTTCTCAGTATGGCAGATTGTATTCATCGGTGTAGCGTTATTTGTTGCACTGGCAGCGGTTATCATATTGTTCTTAAAGTCCCCGACAATCCAGGGAAATATTTACAGGATCCGTACAACGGTTCTGATCGTTGCATCTTTCTGTATGGTTATGCTGTTTACAAAGATTGCATTAAATGCACAGGCAATCTCGGATAACTTTGCAAATCTGGCAACAGCATACGATAAATATGGTTTTGTATATTGCTTTTCAAACAGTGTAGTGGATGTCGGAATCAGTGAGCCGTCAGATTACAGTGAAGAAAAGATGCTTGAGATCAAGGATGATCTGGATACGGTGAAAGCTTCGGGAGCAAAATTTGCAAAGAGAAAGCCAAACGTAATTGTAGTTCAGTTGGAATCCTTCATGGATCCATCATATGTAAAAGAATTATCTTTTAATATGAATCCGATTCCGAATTTCACAAAATTAAAAGAAGAATGTTCGTCAGGTTTCCTTACGATGCCTGCAATCGGAGCGGGAACGGCAAATTCGGAATTTGAGGTGCTTTCCGGATTTGATGTGGCATACTTCGGTGCCGGTGAATATCCATATAAGACGGTACTTGGAAGTACAACCTGTGAGACGATGGCGACACAGTTTAAAAAGCTTGGTTATTCTACTCATGCGATGCATAACCATGACGGTACATTCTATGACCGTTATGTCGTATACAAGAATCTTGGCTTTGATACATTTACCCCTATGGAATACATGTATGACGTAGAGCATACCCAGAAAAACTGGGAAAAGGATAATGTACTGACCGGAGAGATCATGAAGACCCTGAAATCTACAGAGGACAAGGATTTTATCTTCACGGTCAGCGTTCAGGGACATGGAAGATATCCGAGTGAATTAGATTATGAGAATTATTCCTATCCGGTAAAAGTAACAGGTACGGGAAGTGAAGAACTGGACAATGAATGGACATATTATTGCAATCAGCTTCATGAGATGGATGAATTTATCAAGGATTTAATTGAAGAACTGAAGAATTATGATGAAGATGTAGTACTGGTAATGTATGGTGATCATTTACCGGGATTTGAACTGACAAATGATGACGTAGAGAATGGAAATTTGTACCAGACGGAATATTTCATATGGAGCAATATGAAGCATTTCATTGATAAAGATGAAGACATTCCGGCTTATGATCTGAGTACGAAGCTGTTTGATGTGATCGGACTTGAAAAGAGTGCCATGCAGAAGGTGCATACACTTTACAGCGAAGATGATCCTGAATACAGCGATGTAATGTGGAATGTAGAATATGATATGTTATACGGTAAGCGATATATGTATCCGGATGGCTGGCCATATGAGCCTACCGATATGCAGTATGGTGTAGAACCAATCTATATTACGGATATAAAAGAAGGCGATTATCAGAAATTGTCCGATGACCCGGAGAAAGCGCCGGAGCAGCTCCATGGATATTATATCAAGGGTGAGAATTTCAATGAATGCAGTTTTGTTTGGATCAACAACGGATTCAAGAAGGAAACAATCTATATAGACCGGAATACTCTGTTTATTCCTGATATCACGTTTGACGATGGTGAGGAAGTCTATGTTGCTCAGGTTGGTGATGACAGCATTGATATCGGAAAGTCGGAAGCGTTTATTTATCAGGCTCCGGTAGCAGAAAATTAAAGATAACTGATAATTCCTCATAAAAAAGAAATTTTTTGGTAATAAATAATCTTGACATTAAATAGGTTATTTGATAGCATAGCATCATATATTTTGGATATAACAGGAGCGTTCGTTTGAATGCTCCTGTTATATCAACTTACAAATAAAAAAAAGAAAGTGAGAGAAAAAAATGGGTAAGATCATAGGCGAAGGAATTACATTTGATGACGTATTATTAGTACCTGCATATTCTGAGGTGCTTCCAAATGACGTGGATTTAACAACTAACTTAACAAAGAAAATACAGCTTCAGATTCCTCTTATGAGTGCCGGTATGGATACCGTAACAGAGCACAGAATGGCTATCGCTATGGCTCGTCAGGGTGGTATCGGTGTTATTCACAAAAATATGTCAATCGAGGAGCAGGCAGAGGAAGTAGATAAGGTTAAGCGTTCTGAGAATGGTGTAATTTCTGACCCATTTTATTTATCTCCTGAGCATACACTTGCCGATGCAAATGCACTTATGGCAAAGTTCAGAATTTCAGGTGTGCCTATCACAGAGGATGGCAAATTAGTCGGTATCATTACAAACCGTGACCTGATGTTTGAAGAAGATTATTCCAAGAAGATCAGCGAGTCAATGACTTCAGAAGGTCTGATCACAGCAAAGGAAGGCATTACATTACCGGAAGCAAAGAAGATTCTTGCAAAGGCTCGCAAAGAAAAGCTTCCGATCGTTGACGATGATTTCAGATTAAAAGGACTTATCACAATTAAGGATATTGAAAAGACGATCAAATATCCACATTCTGCTAAGGATCCACAGGGAAGACTTCTCTGTGCAGCAGCCGTTGGATGTACAGCAAATATTCTGGATCGTGTTGCTGAACTTGTATCAGCAAAGGTTGATGCGATCGTTATTGATACAGCACATGGACATTCAGCAAACGTACTTCGTACTTTCAAGATGGTAAAGGAGAAGTATCCGGATCTTCAGGTTATCGCCGGTAACGTAGCTACTAAGGCCGGTACACAGGCAATGATCGATATGGGCGTAGATGCAGTTAAGATCGGTATCGGACCTGGTTCTATCTGTACAACCCGTGTTGTTGCAGGTATCGGTGTACCACAGATCACAGCTATTATGGAAGCATATGATGCAGCTATGAATGCAGGTATTCCTGTTATCGCTGATGGTGGTATCAAGTACTCAGGAGATATCACAAAGGCAATTGCAGCAGGTGCAAATGTATGTATGATGGGTAGCTTATTTGCAGGTACAGATGAAGCTCCTGGTGACTTCGAATTATATCAGGGACGTAAGTACAAGGTATACAGAGGTATGGGTTCTATCGCAGCTATGGAGAATGGAAGCAAGGACAGATACTTCCAGGAGAATGCAAAGAAGCTTGTTCCGGAAGGTGTAGAAGGACGTGTTGCATACAAGGGTTCTGTTGAAGATACTGTATTCCAGTTGATCGGCGGACTTCGTTCCGGTATGGGATACTGTGGTGCTCATAATATTCCTGAATTACATGAGAAAGCAGAGTTTGTTAAGATCTCAGCAGCATCATTAAAAGAGAGTCATCCACATGATATTCATATCACAAAGGAAGCTCCAAACTACAGCGTAGAGTAATAAAAGTATTTAATAGAAATATAAGTTAGAATATAGCCGGTGAGAATATGCAGATAACATATATCACTGGCTATATTTGAGTACTGAGTTTGGCGACTGCTGTGATGACATAAAAGTATAAGAAGTCTGTGTCTGCGATTATCATGATGACATATGTTTTAATAATTGGAAGGAGAATTAAGATGCTCTATCTGGCACCTTTAGAGGGGATAACCGGATATATATACAGAAATGCATACCAGAAATATTTTGGAGGAATCGATCGGTATTTTACGCCTTTTATAGCTCCTGCAAAGGGGAAACCATTCAGACATCGTGAGCTGGCGGATGTTCGCCCTGAACATAATACGGGCATAATGGTGATCCCACAGATTCTGACGAATCATTCAGAAGGCTTTATAAAAGCGGCAAAAGCTTTAACTGATATGGGATATGATGAGATCAATATAAACATGGGTTGTCCTTCCGGTACGGTTGTTTCAAAAGGAAAAGGTTCAGGGATGTTGGCAGATCCCACAAAGCTGGACCATTTCCTTGAGGAGATATTTGCAGCCGATATCTGCAAAATATCGGTAAAGACCAGACTGGGAATGGAATTTGCAGATGAATTCCCGGATATACTGGATGTATTAATGAAATATCCATTTACCGAAGTGATCATTCATCCAAGAACCAGAGAAGATTATTATGGTGGCAGCGTAGATCTTGCTATGTTCGATCTGGCAGTAGAACGATACGGAGAGCAGACAGAAAGTGTCCTTTGCTATAATGGTGATATTACCGATGCAGCCGGCTATAAAAATATTCAGAAACGATATCCACAGGTTGATAAGATCATGATCGGACGTGGAATCATAGGAAATCCGTTTCTTCCACAGGAGATTGCAGAACAGAGGTGCTGCTATAACGCAGGAATCCTTCTGGCATTCCACGATGAACTGTTTGCCGGTTATATGGAAGCAGGGCTTGGGGCGAGAAATGTCATGTTTAAGATGAAAGAGTTGTGGTCGTTTATGGAATGTCTTTTTGAAGCTCCCGACCAGCAGAAGATATTAAAAAAGATCCGCAAAGCCAACGATCCGGATACCTACAACACCGAAGTCCGGAAGCTGTTGCAAACATAGCCTATAAGTTGAATACTAGAAAAAGGAAGCTGACAATACTATTATGGAGCAAGCCTTTTCGAATGTCGATACTTAGTGAGCCACGAAGTGGAGAACTTTAGTACCGCTACATGAGAAATAGAGCGAAAGCGTCTTGCGTAATAATATGTATTGCCAGCTTCCTTTTTTATAGGGGAAGTTTAGAATTCATTTCCAGGAAAATGAGGGATTCCGTCAAAACCTGCCTTCAGATCTTCGTCGGTAGGAATATAATCGCTCATCTCACCATCGTTATATTTGCCATAAGCCACCATATCAAAGTAGCCGGTTCCGGTCAGACCAAAGACGATCGTCTTTTCTTCGCCGGTTTCTTTACATTTCAGTGCCTCGTCGATAGCGACACGGATCGCGTGGCTGCTTTCAGGAGCAGGAAGAATACCTTCCACTCTTGCAAATTGGGTTGCTGCTTCAAATACTGCCGTCTGTTCAACGCTTCTGGCTTCGATGATGCCATCATGATAGAGTTGGGATACAACAGGGCTCATACCGTGATAACGAAGTCCGCCTGCATGGTTTGGTGAAGGAATGAATCCGCTTCCGAGGGTGTACATCTTTGCCAGTGGACATACCTTGCCGGTATCACAGAAATCATAGGCATAGACACCTCTTGTCAGACTTGGGCAGGATGCCGGTTCTACAGCAATGATCCGGTAGTTCTTTTCACCACGGAGAACCTCGCCTGCAAATGGGGAGATCAGACCACCGAGGTTTGAACCGCCACCGGCACATCCGATGATGATATCCGGTGTGATGTTATATTTGTCAAGTGCTGCTTTTGTTTCAAGACCGATAACAGTCTGGTGAAGTAATACCTGATTCAGTACACTTCCGAGTACATAACGATAGCCTTCCTGCTTGGACTCTGCTTCAACAGCTTCTGAGATGGCACAGCCAAGGCTTCCGGTTGTTCCAGGATGCTCAGCAAGGATCTTACGGCCAACCTCTGTTGTGGTACTAGGAGATGGAGTTACGGTTGCACCGTAGGTACGCATAACTTCACGACGGAATGGCTTCTGTTCATAGGAAACCTTAACCATATATACCTGACAGTCCAGACCAAAGTAGGAGCATGCCATAGAGAGGGCGGTTCCCCACTGACCGGCACCGGTCTCGGTTGTAACACCCTTTAAACCCTGCTGCTTAGCATAATAAGCCTGAGCGATAGCGGAGTTTAATTTGTGGCTGCCGCTTGTGTTGTTTCCTTCAAATTTGTAGTAGATCTTAGCTGGTGTCTGCAGTTTTTCTTCCAGACAGTATGCACGAACCAGTGGAGCAGGACGGTACATTTTATAGAAGTCCTGAATTTCCTGTGGAATCGGGATGTATGGAGTGGTGTCATCCAGCTCCTGCGCGATCAGTTCGTCACAGAATACAGGACGAAGATCATCGGCTGTCATTGGCTGAAGTGTTCCCGGATTTAACAGAGGTGCCGGCTTGTTCTTCATATCGGCACGTACGTTATACCACTCTTTTGGGATCTCGTTTTCACTTAAATAGATTTTGTAAGGAATGTTTGCATCTTTTTTCATAATCATAACCCTCCAATGCTTGATTCATTTGTATAAATAGTTTAAGTTATCCCGGTTATCTTTGATGGGATATATAAATATGTTCCGGGGAATTTTATAATGTCATGCATTTTGCAAAATCATCATCCTTGTGGGCAAAGAATTTTGCATGGATTTGTGATAGATATTAAGACATAAAAAAACTGCCCCAGTATAAAAATGCTGGGACAGGAGATTGTTCATTAGAAACTGTTTCCTGCGGTGCCACCCGGCTTGACGTATCAGATACGCCCGCTCATTGTCTGCAAATACATACATTACAGATATCTCGTTCTTAACGGAGTATCATCTCCGGCTTACATACAGAATGCATATACAGGGATCGTACCACATCGTTCAGCTTGCCCTCGGGAGTCCATTCCATCATGGAAAACATACTGCCTTCCACCGGCGGCAGCTCTCTGGGATGTTTGTCACATCATGTACTTACTCTCCTTCAACGGTTTAAAGCAATACTAGCATAATTGTTTTTATGTGGCAAGTATTTTTTTTTGAATGGGGTTGTATTTTTAAGAAAAGTCCGTTGACAAGCCATTTTCCCTGCTATATAATTGACACATTGAAAAGGCGAAGACGGAGAGAAGTAGCGCTTTTTATCGCTCCCAGAGAGCCGGCGGTGGTGAGAATCCGGCAGAATGAATAAGCGTGAATAACACTCTAACAGCTGCAAGCTGAACCCGTGAAGAAGACATTTGCAGAGATGACCGGAAAATGCGAGATGGTTGTTCTGCGAAATGGATCTCACAGTAGTAGGTGCGCCGCAATTGTGCGTGAAACAAGGAAAGGGACTGTCAGATAAGAGACAGTAAATCAGGTGGTACCGCGGATATGAATTATGTTCGTCCTGGATGCAGGGCAGGCATAGTTCTTTTTTTATGCAACCTGTGAAATATAAAAATCAGTCAAAGGAGATAATGCAGACAATGACCATTTCAAACATTTATCGTAACAGAACCTTAAATGAGATCAGCGAAGGCGACGTTGGCGCAGAGCTGAAGGTGGCAGGATGGATCGAGAACATCCGTGACCATGGTGGTGTATCCTTCATCGACCTGAGAGATATGTATGGTGTTCTTCAGGTAGTTATGAGAGACACTTCATTATTAGATGGACTTACAAAAGAGGATTGTGTATCCATCTCAGGTGTGATCGAGCACAGAGATGAGGAGACATACAATCCAAAGATCCCGACAGGAACGATCGAACTGGAGGCACATTCCGTAGAAGTGCTTGGAAGAGTATACAAGCAGGTTCCGTTTGAGATCATGACATCCAAGGAGACAAGAGAAGATGTCCGACTCAAATACAGATATCTGGATCTTAGAAATAAAAAAGTAAAGGATAATATGATCTTCCGTTCACAGGTGATCAGCTTCCTTCGTCAGAAGATGACAGAGATGGGATTCTTAGAGATCCAGACACCGATTCTGTGTGCTTCATCACCGGAAGGTGCAAGAGACTATATTGTTCCATCCAGAAAATTTAAAGGCAAGTTCTATGCTCTGCCACAGGCTCCACAGCAGTACAAGCAGCTTCTGATGGTTGCAGGATTTGACAAATATTTCCAGATCGCACCATGCTTCCGTGACGAGGATGCAAGAGCAGACCGTTCACCGGGTGAGTTCTATCAGCTCGATTTTGAGATGAGCTTTGCAACACAGGAAGATGTATTTAAAGTAGGAGAGGAAGTTCTCTCAGCAACATTTGAGAAATTCGCACCGGAAGGCTCTGTTGTAACACAGGCTCCTTATCCGATCATCAGCTATAAGCAGGCAATGTTAGAATTCGGTACGGATAAGCCGGATCTTCGTAATCCGCTTCGTATCATTGATCTGACAGATTTCTTCCAGAGATGTACATTTAAGCCATTCCATGGCAAGACTGTACGTGCGATCAATGTACCGAAGAAACTGTCAAAGGGACAGCATGAGAAGCTCTTAAAGTATGCTCAGTCTATCGGTATGGGAGGTCTTGGATATCTGGAAGTTCTGGACGATATGACATACAAGGGACCGATCGATAAGTTCATTCCGGATGATATGAAGAGTGAGATCGCAGAGCTTGCAAATCTGAAAGCAGGTGATACTATTTTCTTCATTGCCGATGTAGAAGAACTGGCAGCTTCCTTTGCAGGACAGCTTCGTAATGAGATCGGTGCAAGACTTGATATGATCGAGAAGAATGCATACAGATTCTGCTATATTAACGATTTCCCTATGTACGAGTACGATAAGGAAACAAAGAAGATCATCTTTACACATAATCCGTTCTCCATGCCACAGGGTGGTCTGGAAGCTTTAAATGAGAAGAATCCGTTAGATGTTCTGGCATACCAGTATGATATCGTATGTAATGGTATCGAGCTTTCATCCGGTGCTGTCAGAAATCACGACATGCAGATCATGGTAAAAGCATTTGAGATCGCAGGATACACAGAAGAAGATCTGAAGACAAAGTTTGGAGCACTATACAATGCATTCCAGTTCGGTGCACCACCACATGCCGGTATGGCTCCCGGTGTTGATCGTATGATCATGCTCCTTCGTAATGAAGAAAATATTCGTGAGATCATTCCGTTCCCTATGAACGGAAATGCACAGGATCTGATGTGTGGCGCCCCTGGTGAGGTTACAGAGCAGCAGCTCCGTGAGGTTCATATCAAGGTAAGACAGTAACAGAGAAAATCAGGTATTTATGTATAGATTACCGGATAGAAGATTATTTTGATATACACCCAAGATTTTATGTTAGAAAGGTGCATAAGATATGCAGGGCTCGCATAATAACCAGAAAAAGATAGCAGTTATAAATGATTACTCAGGATTTGGACGCTGCTCCATAGCAGTAGCAATGCCGATCATTTCTGTAATGAAGGTTCAGTGCTGTCCGGTTCCGACATCGATATTTTCCAATCATACGGGGTTTGAAAGCTTCTATTATGAAGATTTTACAGATCATATGCAGAGGTATATCGATGAATGGAAGAAGCTGGATCTGCAGTTTTCCGGTGTCTGTACCGGATTTCTGGGTTCCAGTGAGCAGATCAGTATAGTGGAACGGTTTCTTACGGATTTTAAAAGACCGGAGACAAAGGTGATCGTGGATCCGGTAATGGGCGACTATGGCAAACCATATCCGACCTATACAGACGAACTGTGCCAGCAGATGAAAAAGCTGGTGCGGTTTGCTGATATCCTTACTCCAAATACCACAGAGGCATGTGTTCTGACGGATACACCATATAAGGATGACTGGCATATGGATGAATTGAAAGTTATGGCGGAGAAGCTGGTAGCACAGTCAGAGAGCAGACAGGCAAAAGTTGTGATAACAGGAATCAGGCGGGGAAGCTTCCTTGCTAACTTCTGCTATGAAAATGAAAAAGTAACCGTTGTGAAGACAAAGAAGATCGGAGAGTCGCGCTCCGGTACCGGAGATGTCTTTTCAGCGATTCTTGCGGCGGATGCCGTAAATAATGTAGATTTTACAGAATCAGTTAAGAAGGCAAGTGTATTTATTAAAGAATGTATCAAACGTTCCGTTGAGATGGAGCTTCCATTGACCGATGGAGTGTGTTTTGAGGAATGTCTGTACAAGCTTGCCAGATAACAGGAGGCGAATAGTATGGAGATATTATATAAAGTTCATAATAATCTGTATGTAAATCTGACAAATAAATGCCCATGTGCATGTACATTCTGTCTCAGACAGAACATGGATCATGTTGGTGAATCAAAGAGTCTGTGGTTAGAGCGGGAACCATCAGCAGAAGAAGTGATTGCTGAATTTGCAAAATTCGATATGAGCCGGTTTAATGAGGTTGTGTTCTGTGGATTTGGAGAACCGACGGAAGCCTTTGAGGTGTTGAAGAAGGTTGCGGCATTTGTAAAGGAGACTTATCATATGTCGATACGTTTGAATACGAATGGGCTGGGAAATCTTGTAAATGGCAGAGATATCACACCGGAGATGGAAGGCCTGATCGACACGGTATCGATCAGCTTGAATACGCCGAATGCAGATCGGTATCATGAACTGGTCAGAAGTAAGTTTGGAGATAAATCCTTTGATGCGATGCTTGACTTTGCAAGAAGTTCTACAAAGTATGTACCAAATGTAGTTATGACGACTGTAGATACCACGATTACAAAAGAGGAAGAGGAAGAATGCCGGAGAATCTGTGATTCGATCGGTGCAAAATACAGAATCCGCCCATGGGAGGATTAATAAATCTGATAAGAAAAGCTCTGTATGAAAATACAGGGCTTTTCTTGTTATCCTACAAATAAAGACCGCAGGTAGCGATCAGGCTGCCTGCGGTCTTACTGTAATATTTATTATTATAACATAAATGCTTATTTATTTCCGGCATCTCTCTTAGCACGGAAACGAAGTGTAGGATCAAGGATCTTCTTACGGATACGGAAGCTCTTAGGAGTGATCTCAAGAAGCTCATCTGTATCGATGAAGTCAAGTGCCTGCTCCAGACTGAGTACCTTAGGAGGTGTCAGCTTTAATGCATCATCAGCACCGGAAGAACGGGTGTTGGTCAACTGTTTCTTCTTGCAGACATTTACTTCGATATCATCGGTACGTCCATTTTCACCGATAACCATTCCGGCATATACAGGTTCACCTGGTCCGATGAACAGTGTACCTCTTTCCTGTGCATTGAACAGACCATAAGTGATAGAAGTACCGGTCTCGTATGCGATCAGAGAACCCTGTGAACGATAGTTCATATCACCCTTATATGGGAGATATTCATCAAAGATCGTATTGATAACACCATTTCCCTTTGTAGCGGTCATGAAGTCACCACGGAAACCGATCAGTCCACGGGAAGGTACAAGGAACTCCAGTCTGGTTGTACCGTTTCCGGTAGGAGCCATACCCTGAAGCTCACCCTTTCTGGAATTTAACATATTAATAACTGTTCCGGTAAATTCATCCGGAACATCGATATATGCAATCTCAAATGGTTCAAGCTTCTTACCGCGTTCATCTGTCTTATAGATAACTTCGGCTTTGCTGACTGCAAATTCATATCCTTCACGTCTCATGTTCTCGATCAGGACGGATAAGTGAAGTTCGCCACGACCGGATACCTTGAAAGCTTCTGTTGTCTCTGTTTCTTCTACACGGAGACTGACATCTGTATTTAATTCACGGAACAATCTGTCACGTAAATGTCTGGAGGTTACAAACTTTCCTTCCTTACCGGCGAAAGGAGAATCATTTACCATGAATGTCATGGAAATAGTTGGCTCTGAAATTTTCTGGAATGGGATTGGTTCCGGATTTTCAGGAGAACAGATCGTATCACCGATATTAACATCTGCAATACCGGAGATGGCTACGATCGATCCGATGTCTGCTTCATTTACTTCTACTTTATTCAGACCCTCGTAAACATAGAGCTTACCGATCTTAACCTTTAACATTCTGTCAGGGTCATGTTCATTTACAATAACAACAGGCTCATTTACAACGACCTTACCGTTGTCAACCTTGCCAACACCGATACGGCCTACATATTCATTGTAGTCGATCGTGCTGATCAGAACCTGTGTACCTGCATCCGGATCACCGGTAGGAGCAGGAATATAATCAACGATGGTATCAAACAGTGGCTTCATATCTGTACCCGGTTCATCTGGATCAAGAGAAGCAACACCTGTCTTTGCTGATGCAAATACAAATGGGCAGTCAAGCTGATCGTCATTTGCATCCAATTCGATCAGAAGCTCAAGAACTTCATCTACAACCTCTTTAGGACGAGCTTCAGGACGGTCACATTTGTTTACACATACAATAACACTGAGGTTCAGCTCCAGCGCTTTCTTCAGAACGAATTTGGTCTGTGGCATGGCACCTTCGAAAGCATCAACAACAAGAATAACACCATTTACCATCTTCAGGACACGTTCTACTTCACCGCCGAAATCAGCATGTCCCGGAGTGTCGATAATGTTGATCTTTGTCTTACCATAACGGACGGCAGTGTTCTTGGAAAGAATCGTGATACCACGTTCACGTTCAATATCATTTGAGTCCATGACACGTTCGGTAACTTCCTGATTATCACGGAATACACCACTCTGTTTCAAAAGTTCATCCACTAATGTTGTTTTGCCATGGTCAACATGGGCAATAATCGCAACATTTCTGATATCATCTCTGGTAATCTTCATTTTTTTCACTCTTTCTTTATGATATTAAAATTACTTACAATACAACGTTTACCATTCTAGCATACGAAAAAAAGCATTTCAATGGAAATGATAGCCGAAAATTACACCAAAATATTCGGTAAAATGCGCCGAACTGTACAAAAATATGTTATTATTAGAAAGTATGACAGGCGGGAACGGTTCCTGCTAAATAAGTGATTTGGAGAGGTATTAAAATGAATGAGAAAAAGGGCAGAGCGATCGCACTGTTGCCGATCGGTGTATTTCTGGTATTGTATCTGGGACTTGGGATTATATTTGAATATGTGATGAAAATTCCGATGGGCTTTTATAATGTGCCTATCATCGTGGCATTTCTTGCAGCTATTCTGGTCGCATGTATCCAGAACCGGGAATTGGTATTTGATAAGAAGCTTGAGATTATGGCACAGGGAGTTGGGGATAAGAATATTATAACGATGCTGTTGATCTTCCTGGCAGCGGGTTCATTTGTCGGGGTAGTCGGAAGAAGCAGCGCAGAGAGTGTAGCATATTTTATGCTGACACTGATTCCGGCAAGATTTTCAGTAGCGGTTTTGTTTGTTGTTGCCTGCTTTGTGTCAGTTGCTATGGGAACTTCAGTTGGAACGATCACATTGTTAACGCCGATTGCTGTTGCGGTGTCGAGGGCATCTGGCTTTGATATGGCATTTTGTGTTGCATCGGTTATGGGTGGAGCAATGTTTGGGGATAATCTTTCTTTTATCTCAGATACGACGATTGCGGCATGTAATGGACAGGGATGTGAGATGAAAGACAAATTCCGGGAGAATTTCTGGATCGCGTTTCCGGCAGCGGTTATAACGCTGATATTAATTCTTGTACTTTCATTTCAGACCGACATACGGGGGCAGGTCAGCCAGTCTTATAATCTGGTGCAGATCATACCGTATGTTCTGGTGCTGATCGGTGGAATTATAGGGCTGAATGTATTTATCGTATTACTTACGGGGATTGTATCCGGAGCATTTATTATGCTGATATGGGGACATACTGCACCTGTTGATCTTCTGACAAATATGGGCTCCGGTGTTTCCGGAATGTTTGAAACCTGTATGGTAGCAATATTAGTTGCAGCGTTATGTGCACTGATCCGGGAATATGGCGGTTTCGATGCACTTCTCAGTTGGATACACAGGATCTTTCGAGGAAAGAAAGGCGGACAGCTCGGAATGGGGTTGCTAGTCGGAACAATGGATATTGCAACTGCAAACAATACGGTAGCAATCGTTATGGCAAATCCGATTGCCGGAGAAATGGCACAGGAATATGGAATCTCTCCGAAGAAGACTGCCTCTTTGCTTGATACTTTTTCCTGTATCTTTCAAGGGATAATCCCATATGGTGCGCAGATGTTAGTTGCAATTGCCGCGGTAGGAGAACTGGGTGATTCCATTTCTGCTTTTCAGATCATTCCGAAGCTTTTTTATCCGATGTTCTTGCTGCTGACATCACTCGTTACCATAATAAGAAGTGATAAATAATAGAGACAATTCAAAGAATATAGAAAACGCTGATCTGTTTCTATACGAATTAAGTGAATTATAAAAGAGTTTATCGGCGATGTGAACATGTATACTATTATGAAGCAAGCCTGTTTTAACGCCGGTTCTTAGTGAGTCGCCATAGGCGAAGAACTTAGTACCGTTGCGTTGAAATAGAGTGCAAGCGTCTTGCGTAATAATAGGTGTGCATATTCACATTACCGATAAACTCTTTTTGTAATATTCGTATAGGAACAGATCAGCGTTTTCTGTTTTATTTGCCAAGTAACATATTTTCCAGTTCCTCCGGTGAGAAGGTGTAAGACGAGTTGCAGAACTGGCAGTTTACCTCGATCGGCTTATTGTCTGCGAGCAGATTTGCAATCTCCTTTTTACCGAGACTGATAACGGCCTGTGAGAAACGTTCCTTGCTGCAGTTGCAGTGCCACTTCGTAGGAATGGTATCGGTAACTTCTACATTATAGCCTTCAAAGATCTGCTTCACGATATCAAGCGGTTCCATACCCTGGTCGAGGAGAGCGGTAATGGATGTGAATTCACCCAGACGTTTTTCCAGATCAGAGATCAGTTCCTCGGATGCAAATGGCATAAGCTGAATGATAAAGCCCCCGGCTTGTTTTACTGTGTTGTTCTTCTCCATCAGAACACCTAAAGCTACAGAAGTTGGAATCTGTTCTGAGGTTGCAAAATAATACGTCAGGTCTTCTGCAATCTCACCCGAAACAAGCTGGGTCTGACCGATGTAAGGCTCTTTTAAACCGATATCCTTGATCACGGAGAGCACGCCCATATCAAGAGCTTTAGCGACATCCAGTTTTCCCTTATCATTTGCATGCAGGATAACCTCCGGATTGTTGACATAGCCTTTGACATTGCAGTGCGCATCAGCAGTCACTGTCAGTCCGCCGATCGGACCGCTGCACTGGATCTGGAGCGTTAGCAGATCGGAGTCATTCTTACATGCAGCCCCCATCAATGCACCTGCGGTCAGCAGACGACCGAGGGCAGCAGTAGCAACCGGACTGGTATTGTGAATACTTCTTGCTGTTTCAACGATTTCCTTTGTGGTGCCGGCAAAGAAACGAACCTGTCCATCTGCCGCCATACCTCTGATAATATAATCACTCATATGTTATTCCTCGTTCTTTCTATATATAACGTAAAATATTGCACTTTTAAGGTGCCTTTTTAAAAATAATACCTGCATTTATAAAGTGCTGATTAATAACAAAATAATGCTTGTACTTATAAAAGTAGTGCTTAATAAAAAATTGATGACTAAAATCACTACGGGCAGGAGATCAGATATATAATTTGCCTTCGTGATGTTTTTCTCTGGCTATCACATAGACACGTTCACTGTCATCGGTTGCTGGCGTGTGCGTAAATGCATCATACATGGCAAGAAGCTCCATACCTGCCTGTTCTACACAACGAATCATGTCCTCACAGGTCAGTCCGATCTGGTAATGGAATTCCTGCGTTTTTCGGTACAGGTCGTCCTCCTCTTTCAGAAACAGGCTGAGTGCAAGCTCGTTGACATTTTGTTCCTCATCATAATAATTATCCCAAATGAAGCTGACATCATCCCGATCCTCAGCAATCACTGAATCTGCAACGACATCCCGGAAATAGTGTTTGGTCTTAAAATCACAGATAAAGATACCCCCTGCTTCCAGATAATTATTTGCAAGAGAAAAAACGGTAGTGATCTGATCTGTATTTGACAGATAGTTGATGCTGTCACAGACGCATACAATGGCATTTACTGTTCCATATAATTCAAAGGAACACATATCCTGTTGGAGATACATAATGGATGAGAAACCATTCGCAATCTTTTTTTCATTTGCAATCTCCAACATATCGGAAGACACATCAATTCCGATCATATCATAGCCTGCGGCTGCAAGTCCTTCCGTGATCGTTCCCGTTCCGCAACCAAGCTCGGCAACCAGACCTTCGGTGATATTGTATTCATGGAGCAGGCTGGTGATATAAGATATCCATTCGTCATAAGGAATGTTATCCATCAGCTCATCGTATACCTGCGCGAAGCTTGTATAGGCATCCATAGAAAAACCTCATTTCATAAAATCTCAATGCCATCATTATATACATCTCAGAAAGGAAAAACAACCGTTTCTTTTGGAGCAGTTTTCTATTTGCTGCGGCAGACAGAATGTAAAAAATAAGGTTTGAGATTGAACATGGTGGGCTTTTGTGTTAATATAAATTCGGTTAGAAATCCTCATATGGAAGAAACCATATATGAAAGTGGGTAGTTTGGCATGATAAAGTTCTACAGAACAGATCATAAGGTTTTGTCAGAGATAACAGAATATGAAGACAATATGTGGGTTTGTATGACGAAACCTACAGTAGATGAGACCAAACTGATTGCAGAAGATTTTGAGATTGATCTGGCAGATGTCAGAGCTGCATTGGATGATGAGGAGAGCTCCCGTGTGGAGGTCGAAGATGGTTATACACTGATCCTTGTCGATATTCCGTCGATCGAGATGAGAAATGAACGCGAAGCATATACAACTATTCCTTTGGGTATTATCCTCGTAAAGGACATTTTGATCACGGTATGCGCGGAGGATACGCCTGTTCTGGATGCATTTATTGAGTCAAAGGTAAAGGAATTCAGTACAAAGAAACGGATGCGCTTCATGTACCAGATTTTATATAGAAACTGCATGACCTATCAGTATTATCTGCGAGTTATGGATCGCAGAAGAAATCTGATCGAGCAACGGATCCAGGATGAGACAGAGGATGCGGATCTGATTGATCTTCATGAACTGGAATCTAACCTTGTATACTTTGCAACATCACTTCGTGCAAACGGAGTTGTATTAGATAAGCTTGCAAGATACAGCAGTATCAAGCAGTACCCGGAGGATCAGGAGCTTCTGGATGATGTTATGGTCGAGAACAAACAGGCTATCGAGATGACCGGAATCTATCGAGATATCATAAGCGGTACAAGAGAACTGATGACGACGATTATCAATAACCGCCTGAACAATATCATGAAGTTCTTAGCGGCTATCACCATCGTAATGGCGATCCCGACGATCATATCCGGTATCTATGGAATGAACGTATCAGGTAAGTGGATGCCTCTCGCAGAAACCCCATACGGCTTCTACATTGTATGTGGCATCATCATTCTGATCTGTATTATCATAGCCCTAATCCTCAAGAAAAAGAAAATGTTCAAGATGTAAAAATAAATCCGTCAAGCAAATAAGCAGCGTGTCTGTGTACAGACAACGCTGTTTATTTATTTGACGGATAAACACACATAAGCATGAAGGACGATAGTCCGGAATGCGCATGTGAGAAGCGATTTCGAAAGTTCGAAGAATGTTGACCCTCTTGCCTCATAATGCTAAACTTAACTTATTTAAAAACCAACATTCATTTCAAAGACAGAAAGTTTCTATCCTTAGAACCGCTGCATGAAAACAGAGCGAGAGCGATTTGCGTAATAAGTTACTAAGGATAGAAACTTTCGTCTGGGAAACGTGGGAAAGGAGACAACAACGATGAAGCTGTTTCATTTGTCGGATCTGCACATTGGCAAGATCGTAAATGGATATGAGATGTGGGAAGACCAACGTTATGTGTTTGACCAGATCCTTGCATATGTAAGAGAAGAACAGCCGGATGCCGTGATGATCGCAGGAGATATCTATGACAAAGCAGTTCCATCTGCAAAAGCAGTAACAGAATTTGATGAATTACTGACTGAACTTGCAGACAGCGGAACGATCATCCTCATTATCAGTGGCAATCATGATTCGGCAGAACGTCTGGATTTTGCCAGCAGTATCATGAAAAAGCAGAATATATATATGAAAGGAACCTATGGTGGAGAAGCCATGAAGGTGACGATGCAGGATAAATGGGGAGATGTGAATTTTTATCTGATGCCGTTTGTAAAGCCGGCAAACGTAAAAAATACATTATCGGATTTAACAGAAGAACCGGAGAAAGAGTCAGCAGCCTTAACATATACAGAAGCCATGCAGCAGGCAGTTGCAGCCATGCAAGTTGATCCGGGGAAAAGGAATGTACTGATCGCCCATCAGAACGTAACAAATAGTGGAGTGAACCGGCGGTCGGATTCGGAGACAATATCGATCGGTGGACTGGATAATATTGACTGTACGGTATTTGATATATTTGACTATGTGGCACTTGGACATCTTCATTCTCCACAGCAGATCGGAAAGCCGGAGATTCGGTACTGTGGCACACCGGTTATCTATTCTATGTCGGAAGCCGACGATCAGAAATCTGTCACAGTGGTAGAACTTGGAGAAAAAGGAAAGCTTTCGATCCGTGAACTGCCCCTGCACCAGCTTCATGCGTGGTACAATTTTACGGGTACACTTGATGAAGCCATGAGCCGGGAAGCAAATGAAGATTATGCGAGAATTGTGCTAACGGATAAGGAAACGATCATTGATGTTCAGGCGAGACTTCGGACCGTGTATAAGAACCTGATGTCAGTAGAATTCCAGATGGCAGATGGCAGCAGACCGGAACAGGAACGGACACTTGAGGATGTGAAGAATCTTGCACCTGATGAGGCATTTGCGGATTTCTATAACAGAAAGATGAAACGGGAGCTGTCCGATGAAAATGCGGTTTATATCAGACAGTTGATTCGGGATTATTATGAACAGAGACAGGGGTGAAGATGATGCGGCCACTGGTACTTACAATGGAAGCGTTTGGAACGTATATAGAAAAAACGGAGATTGACTTTCGAAAATTTGGGAAACAGGGACTTTTTCTGATCTCGGGAGATACCGGATCGGGAAAGACAACGATATTTGACGGAATCATGTATGCCCTTTACGGAGAGACCAGCGCAGGAAGCGGGAAGAATAACACCGGACGAAACGGTGAAATGCTCCGAAGTGATTTTGCAGATCCAAAGCAGCTTACTTATGTAGAGCTGTTATTTGAAAGCGGCGGTCATGAATATAAGGTCTGGCGAAGTCCGGCGTATGAGAGACCGGGATACAAATCCATGAAGCAGGCAGAAGTGCGCTGGATGGAGGATGGACAGGAGACAGAGCTGAAAGCGGCAGATATTGATGGTAAGCGGACAGCAGGGGTGATCGGCAGGGTAAGAGAAGTGTTGGGACTTACGGCCGATCAGTTCCGACAGGTTGCGATGATCGCACAGGGAGATTTTAAGAAGCTGTTAGTTGCGGATACGAAGACCCGAAGCGATATCTTTAAGACGATATTTGATACGAAGATTTATGAATATATCCAGAACAGGATCGCACAGGACTGTAAAGAGGCAGAGGGGGTCTATACAGAGCTTGTTGCAAAGGTAGATCGTACGATAGAGGGAGTAGAGCTGCCGGATGAAACGGAGCTTTATAAAACAGGGCTTCAGGATCTGCCGGAGCATCTGGAAAATCGTCATCTGGCATTTGATGATATTCTGGAAGAGCTGCACAGCCTGAATCAGATCGAAGAAAAGCAGGCGAAAGATCTGCATCATCAGATTGAGAGTTATACACAGACCAATAACCAATATGACAACTGGTATACAGCAATCGAGAAAAATAAGAGAATCATTGGTCAGACCTATGATGGCTATGTGGCACATCTCGATGCATACAGACAGGTGAAGCAGGAATTTGTCAGTGCAGAAGCACAGAATCATAGTATGGAAGCACAGTCTACAGAACCGCTTATGCTGAGACAGGCGGAGCTTCAGAAACAGGCAGATTCTTTTGTGCGGTTAAATGAGATGGAGAAAGAACTGCTGCTTGTGGAGCAGGTATGCCATCAGGCAGGAAAGAAAAGACAGGATATTCTTGAAACAAAGAAGAAACTTCAGAAGCAGACCGAGGAGCTGGAACAGATCGTGAATCCGGGTGACACTTCACAGGTGAAGCTTGAGAAGGTTCAGACAGAAAAGAAGCAGATTGCAGAACGTATGCAGCGGTTACAGGAGCTTGAAAAAGAATGTCTGGAGATTGATCATCTGGAAATTAAGAAACAGCAGATGGTGGTTGATAATCGGAGTGCATTTGAGAAGCGGAATCAGGCAAATGCGAATTACGAGGAAGCTATCAGAAATCGGAATGATCAGATCTGTGGAGAACTGGCAGCGAACCTACAGGAGGGAACACCGTGTCCGGTCTGTGGAAGTAAGACACATCCGGAAAAGGCACATTGTGACGGAGCTGTTGTAACAGAAGAAATGGTAAAGAAGCTTCGTGCTGCATTTGATCAGGCGGATGCTTCATTCAGACGAAAAGAAAATGAGCTTGGAAGCCTGAATGGTCGTCTGGAAGAAAAACGGAATCAGACAACAGCAGCGGTTATGGAGATGGCAGCCTTTACCATACCGGATCAGACAGCACAGGCTGATGTTCTGATAGATGAGGTCAGAAAACTGCATGTAATCTGGGAGAAAAGGACAGAGGAAACAGAAGCCAGACTGCGGACACTTGAGAAAGAGCACAGAAGTTATCAGGAACATAAAAGGCAGCTTGGCGAGCTTCGTTTGCAGATAAAAGAACTGGAAGAAACGGAAGTGCGGGTAACAGAGGAATATCAGGAGGCAGACCGGAGTTACACGGCAAAGCAGGCAGCCGCGGCACAGATGCGACAGGAGATCCGGGGGGATGAGTCGGATATCCTGAAGCAACTGCAACAGGTGAGAAATGAGATTGCCGAGGTGAACCGGAAGAAGACAGAGGCAAGAGATACTTATAATAAACTTGCAAAGGAACTCTCTGCACTTGAAACAAATTTGAAACGTGATGCAGAAGATCAGAATATGCAATACAGACAGGAATGGCAGTTGGAGAAAGATGTTCTTTCTGCACTTGAAACGGACAGTGGAGAAATGAACACATCTGTAAATGACGAAAGTGTGATACAGAAGCTTCCTGACAGCAATCAAGAAAATGATTTTGCAGATGAACAGGAACTGGAAAAGCAGGCAGGCGGCTACGGAGAATGTTATACACATTTCTGTACGGCATCAACGGTTCTGCTTGAACAGATATCCGGGCAGATAGAACGCTCGATCCGGAAGAAAAACAGTGTTGCCATCAGGCATGATGCGATCGCGGAACGATTAGTTAAGAATAAGGCAGCATACAGCAAATTAAAGAAGGATTATGGAGCATATCTGAATATCTATAAGAGATACAGTAAGCTTCAGGATCTTTCACAGGCAGCACTTGGTAATTATAAGCTGGAAACCTATATACAGGAGGTCTATTTTGACCGCATTATAGACAGTGCGAATCACAGACTGCGCCAGATCGTATGCAACCAGTTTGAGCTGAAACGCGGACAGAAGACTGCAGGAAACAGAGGGCTTGATTTGTTCGTGCTGGATCATAGGACAGGAAAAGAAAGAGATGTCAAAACACTGTCCGGCGGGGAAGCATTTGTAGCATCTCTGTCTATGGCACTTGGACTTGCCGATATTGTATCTGCAAATGCGGCAGGTGTAAGAATTGATACATTATTTATCGATGAAGGCTTTGGCTCTCTGGATTCTGATATTCTGGAGCAGGCATTAAATGTACTGGCTGAGTTGTCCGAGTCCGATCATCTGGTTGGTATCATATCTCATGTGGAAGAGCTGAAGCATCGTATCGACCGCCAGATCCTGGTTACTAAGGATCATCAGGGCGGCAGTCATGTGGAGATACAGGTGTAAAAAAATATACCCCACTGATCATAGGAAGATATCTGCTTACAGGCATTTGTATGATCAGTGGGGCATTTTTTAATATTTTACAGGAATTCCGTTTACGGATACTTCATCTGTGATCTCGATTACGATACATTTCCGCCCATCGATCTCACGGGTCTCTACGAGATCGGCGCGGTCAGGATTGACCTTGATCACAACCTCCGGAGTCTTTACCTCAAATGATTTTGTACTGGCGATATTATTTGCATAGAGCTGTACTTTTCCCGGAGCCGGTGCAGGCAGAGTCTCTTCGGAACCTTCGGCAACCGGACGCTGGTTCACGGAAGCAGCAGCGGCGCGATCAAAGTTTGCATCAAAGGTCTGCAGTTTTTCTTCGGATACTCCCGAGGTTTCCAGAAGATTCTTTAATGAATTCCTGGATAAGGTCAGTGGTTCCGGACTATCCTTTTGTTCCTCGATCATTTCATTCAGATTCTCATGGATATTTCGTATCACTTCATAATCACAGTCCATTCCGAGTGTATCGGTGATGATCGTCTGGAACGCCTCTTTCTGATTACCGGCAGTTACAGGCATTCCCGTTCCGAGAATATAGCGGATAAATTCCTCATGGATTTCCTCCGGCTTCTTCGTATAGTAGAGGACATTATGGATATCGGCTGTCCGGTCGATAAATGCAGGGAACAGGAAACCGATATCGGGAACATCCACGATCCAGTCGCGGATACGGTTGTGGAAGGTGTTCTCCGAATCAAAATAACTAAGTCCTGCCTTTGACAGATTAACATGGCAGATACAGCACATGATGTATTCGTAGATCTCATCCGAGGCATCATCCATTGTCAGTCCGTCTGTGGTCTTTCCGGGTACGTCATATGTATCATGGATCAGCAGGATCAGATAGTTTCCGGTATAGTCATAATTCTCGATTACCTTATCATAGAACTGGTCGATCAGTTCATCATCCTCTAATTTGCTGTTGCGCAGCTTTAACAGAAATTCCTGCGTACCGCCGTCAAATTCCGAATCTGTGGGAAACGGCATCGTGATCAGATTCTTTCCGATCGAGCCGGACAAGTTCTTCTTAAAAATCTCAAAATATTTAAAAGCTTCCTCCTCCGGCAGAGAGAGAAACGCTTCCTTCATTGTCGCAATTTTACGTCTGTCACCATCCACATAGCAGCCACAGATCTTATCGATCGAACAGGTAGCCTGCGCAAACTGATGCCGGATTTCCAGAACCTCTTTCTTTGTCATATGTATCAAACTCCTTTATAAAAAACTTTAATAGTGCATTATGTGTTTTATGCATTCTATGCATTTGAAAAATCTTAAATAAGCCTAATAAGTGTATCACCTAAAAAAAACAAAGACAAGAATTGACATCTATAACTTTTAATATTTTACAAAGTTAGCAATTAAATTATGATTGGAAAAAGAAGAATATATTTAATAGACAGGAGACAGATAAAAAGCAGCAAATATATATTTTATGAAGAAAAATGTTTTAGAAATAGTATATTAAAAATGAAAGAGATATTACTATTATGTAGTAAGCCTTATCCGAGGCCGGTACTTAGACAGCGTATTTTGCTGTCTTATGTACCGCTGCATCGAGGATACGAGCGGAAGCGTCTTACGGAATAATATGTAATAATCTTTTTCATTTTAATTCAGGGACATATCAAACATTTTTCGCAATAGATATATAATAGATATATATTTGCTGCTTTCTATCGTCCCCACATCTTAATAAATCTTAAGGATATCCCAAATTGTATCTTAATGGTAGAAAGCCTTACAATGATACCGTCAAAGAAAGATATGGAAAATATCAGCGGTTTGCTGTATCCTAAAAAGGAATGCGTGGTGCGCACACGTACCGGAAAGATACAGACAACGATCATATTTTCAGACGAGGAGAGAAAAATGTATAATATATTAATTTGCGATGATGAGAAAGATATCGTATCAGCTTTAAAGATTTACCTGAAAACATCCGGCTACAATATTTATGAAGCTTACAACGGAAAAGAAGCGTTAGAGCAGATCAAAGAGCATGACATCCATTTGGTGTTAATGGATATCATGATGCCGGAGATGGATGGGATCACAGCGATGTTAAAGATCCGCGAGGAGACGAATCTGCCGGTTATCCTTCTGACTGCAAAGAGTGAAGATACAGATAAGATCCTTGGACTGGAAGTGGGTGCAGATGATTACATTACCAAGCCGTTTAATCCGGTAGAGGTGATCGCCAGAGTGAAATCGCAGCTTCGAAGATATATGCAGCTTGGAAGCGGACAGATCAAGAAAGATGCGATCGTGATCGGGGGAATTGAGTTGAATGATAATTCCAAACAGGTTACGGTCGATGGCGAACTGGTCAGTCTGACACCGACAGAATATGATATTTTAAGGCTTCTGATGGAACATCCGGGACAGGTATTTTCACCGAGAGATATTTACAAGGAAGTCTGGAAAGAAACACCGCTCGGAGCCGAAGGTTCGGTAGCTGTCCATATCCGTCATTTGCGTGAAAAGATAGAGATCAATCCCGGAGAACCAAGATATATCAAGGTGATCTGGGGCAGAGGTTATAAGATGGAATATCAGTAAACCTCTATACAGTCTGACAGGAATGGAGAATGCGAAACATGAATAAGTTAAAAAATAACAATCCTTTTAAATTACTGATTTATACGTTATTTTTTATCACCTGTAGCGTTGGATTTATATTGGGTTATGTACTGCTTGATATGTATGAAGCCGGAATATTTCAGGGCAGATCGGAATCGGAGCTGCGGGCAGAACTGGAAGCGGATTATCAGAGCGAGATGTTGACTACCTGTGTGAATCGTGGTGCCGAGTATATTAGAAATACTCTGGATATCAGTTACAGTGATGATGAATGGGGAGACTATGAATACGATCCCGATGCTTTGCAGAAAAAGGATATGAATCATGATAATGTTGTCGATGCAAGTGATTTTCTGATGCTGTTGTCGGAAAAGGAAAATGCATTTGATAAATATGATCGTACCTATAAAGAGGATTTGGAGAAAACATATGGATATGCGAAAACAGATCTGTATGTGAGTGTTGGTGATGATTGGGATTCTTCAAAAACGGGTGAATCAAATTCCATTATGCTGGCGCAGACAGATAATCTGCCGGAAAAAGCATTAGTATATGGAGTTTTAGGAGAGAAAGCAGTTGTCAGTACGACGATCGGTATTCCTACCGGAAAGATCCTGAGCTATGATACCTATAAGGAAGCACAGAGTATCGGTGTGGAAAAAGAAGGAAACAATTATGATTATGTTAACCTGCGTATGCCGGATGAAGCAGCTCTTTCCAGGTCAGAGGTGTCTGATGATTATGGAATTGATCTGAGTGATCTGGAGGAAAATACCACAGATACGGAAGCAGAGACGGAAGCCGAAACCAAGAATTCAGGAATATCGGAAGAGTCTGCAACATCAGAAGATTCAACAACAATGGAGGAGGAAATAGAGAGTTCCGGTTCATACAATACGCCGGAGGGAGTAACGATTTCTTATAATAGAAATCAGATAGCGATCACAGCAAACGGAACGACAAAGCAGTACGAGTATTATGCGGAGGATGATATGTATTATCCGATCATAAAAGATGGATATACCGTAATCGTTGGCAATTATGCAGGAGACGATATTACGATATATGCTTCCGGTAATTTATATATCGACGGCACATCTGACGTTTCTTCACGTATGAATAAGAGCCTACAGGCGATCAGCAAAGCTGCTTCGGGAAAGAACAGAATCCTGCTCTTCTTTGGACTTGATTTTGTTTTGTGTATCATATTCATGATCACAAGTATGGTATTATCCGGTAAAGACGGTGTTGTAAGAAAAACAGAAAAGGTTCCGGTTGAAATTATATTGGCTGGAATAGTCGTTTTGATAAGTCTGTTGATTGCTTTTGCACAGAATATATGTTATTCCTTATCATATGCTTATTATAGTTACAGCAGTACAGACCGGCTTCATTATTTTATTGATAGCAGTATTACAGGACATGATATTGAGACTATTGTATGTCTGATCGGTTTGGGTTGTATCTGTACGGTCGGACTTTTACTGATCAACAATCTGATCGCAAGAGTCAAACAGTCGAATTTGCTTAATACATCATGGATTGTCAGACTGGGTCGTAAGTTGTTTGGAAAATCGGGAAAGATAACCGCATTTTTCCGGTATGTATTCAGCAAGGTTCCATTTATAATAAAAGCGATCCTTTTGTATATCGTAATTACGATCGTTGAAATTATAGTAGCATTGCTTGTTTTTAATGCTGTATATATAAATGAAGCTGGATTTATTGTATTAATGCTGTTGAAGATCATCTGTGCAATTGCCTATATGGCATTTGTCTGTATGATGCAGGAGCTTTTCCAGGGTGGAGACAAGCTTGCAAAGGGCGAGTATGGTCATAAGGTAAATACAAGATTCATGTTTGGAAAGTTCAAAGAACATGGCGAGAATCTGAATCATATCAATGAAGGTGTCCAGCTTGCGGTAGATGACCGGATGAAAAGTGAACGGATGAAGACGGAGCTTATCACGAATGTATCGCATGATATCAAGACACCGCTTACTTCTATTATTAACTATGTCGATCTGCTTCAGAAGGAGGATATTGAAAAAGAACCTGAGGCTTCTTATATAGAAGTAATAGCAAGGCAGTCAGCAAGGTTAAAAAAACTGATCGTGGATCTTGTGGATGCTTCTAAGGCATCGACCGGAAATGTAAAGGTAGAGCTTGTAAACATGGATGCGAATATGATCGCAGAACAGGCATCCGGTGAATATATTGACAAATTGATGCAGAAGAATATCACGCTGGTAACGAATCTCGCAAAGGATCGTGCAGGGATCGAAGCAGATGGCAGACACCTCTGGAGAGTATTTGATAATCTGTTAAATAATGCATTCAAATATACAATGCCGGGGACTCGGTTATATGTAAATACTTATATAACCGATGAAGATGGATCGGTGATCCGTGATCTTAAAAAGAGTATCAAAGAGCCTGCAAAGGTATGCATAGAGTTCAAGAACATATCAGAAGCACCCCTGAATATTTCAAGTGATGAACTGATGGAACGCTTTGTAAGAGGTGACAGTTCCAGAAATACAGAGGGAAGCGGACTCGGTTTATCCATTACAAGAAGCCTGTGTCAGCTTCAACATGCGGATTTTAACATCGTGATCGATGGAGATCTGTTTAAGGCTGTGATTACATTTGCATACTGTAAAGAACCACAGGAAGATCAGGATGTGGATCAGACAGAAGCCGCAGAAGACATAGATATTGAACAGTAGTCACCGGGATTTGAAAAAAACAGTTATTTGTTCACAAAATATATAAATGATTATTGACAACTAACGAATGTTAGAATATACTAACTAACATAAGAACGTAGTAGTTATATTTATTGATATAAAAATGGAGGAATAAAATGATTGTTCAGGAAATCCGTAATGACAATGTGTTTGGTTATGTAAGATATCAGGGAGAACCAAACCGGAAGGATGCAGTGATCGAGAAGCTTAGAAAACAGGGATTTCGCATTACAAAACAGAGATGCATTCTGTTAGATATTATTCTGGATGAAGACTGTTCTTCTTGTAAGGAAATATATTACAAGGCTGTCAAGAGAGATGACAGTATAGGAATCGCAACGGTATACAGGATGGTGAACACACTGGAAGACATCGGTGTGATCAGCAGAAAGAATATGTACAAAGTTGCGTGTTTCTAAAAATGGGATCATCCTCCACCGGAACGTACACTCAGGTGTAAAAACACATACAAACATACAAATGGGACATCCACAATGGTGTGGATGTCCTTTTTTGTGTATCGTAGTTCTGTAGTTGCCCCTGCAGCCTCCTGTATAATAAGCCTGACTTGCTAAGTTTCTATTCGACTCGCACGCCGATTTGTCAGCAGTCGCCCTAACTCACCCTTATGGGTTCAAACAAGGGCTTGGTGCTGACAGCTAGTGCAAGTCTCATAAACGAAACTACGCAAATGTCAATACTTATTATACAGGAGATTGCAGGGGCAACTACGAAACTACGATGCACAAAAAATTAAGGCAGCTACAAATGTGAATTTTTCATATTTGTGGTTGCTTTTTTTAGTTAAGTAGTATAGAATTACCCTATAAGTGGAGTGAAGTGGTGGATTGGTGCCACAAAGTGGAGGAAATGAGTCGAAAGAAGGTGGAATGAGTGTCCAAGTGTTTAACAGGTGAATATGAACACAGATTAGATACCAAAGGGCGACTTATCATGCCATCCAAGCTTAGAGAGGAACTCGGCTGCACCTTCATGATCACAAAAGGTCTGGACAATTGTCTGTATGTTTATCCGAATGATGAATGGCAGCAGTTTGCGGACAAGCTGAACCAGCTCCCGATGACGAATAAGAGTGCGAGACAGTTCAAGCGTTTCTTCAACTCAGGAGCAGTAAAGTGCGAAACGGATGCACAGGGTCGAGTGATCATTCCACAGACACTTCGTACATTTGCCAATATCGAAAAAGATGTTGTCATCATAGGTAACGGAGAAAAAGCAGAAATCTGGAATAAGGAAGCATGGGATGAGATCAATAATGAAGAATCCCTGAATATGGATGAGATTGCAGACAAGCTGGACGAACTGGATTTCAGAATATAAGGACAGAAGTGGTAGTTATGGAATTTAAACATACATCGGTTTTACTGGATGAAACCATTGAAAATTTGAATATCAAACCGAATGGTGTTTATATGGATGGAACCCTTGGGGGAGCCGGACATTCGAGAGAAATAGCGAAAAGACTTGGATCGGATGGTCATCTGATCGGCATCGATCAGGATGGTGAGGCGATCGCGACAGCGAAAGAACGACTGGCAGAGTACGGTGATCGTATCACAGTCGTAAGAGATAACTATCAGAATTTTAAAAGCATACTAGACGAGCTAAATATAAGTCAGGTGGACGGGATACTGCTGGATCTCGGCGTATCTTCATATCAACTCGATAATGCGGATAGAGGATTCACATATCGGGTTGATGCTCCCCTTGATATGCGTATGGATGATCGCCAGACAAAAACTGCGAAGGATATCGTAAATGGATATACCGAGCAGGAGCTCTTTCATATACTTAAGGAATATGGCGAAGAACGATTTGCAAAAAGCATTGCATATCATATTGTGAAATATCGTGAGAATAAAGAGATAGAAACGACAGAAGAATTAAACGATATCATCCGTGGATCGATTCCCGCAAAAGTAAGAAATGCTCAGGGACATCCTTCAAAGCAGACATTTCAGGCGATTCGCATCGAATTGAATCATGAGCTTGAAGTACTGACGAATTCCATTGATGGAATGATCGACTGTTTAAAGCCGGGCGGAAGATTATGTATCATCACATTCCATTCGTTAGAAGACAGGATTGTGAAAAATGCATTTCGTAAAAATGAAAACCCGTGCATTTGTCCACCGAATTTTCCGGTGTGCACATGCGGAAGAAAATCAAAAGGAAAAGTGATAACAAGAAAACCGATTCTTCCAACAGAAGAAGAAATGGAAATAAATTCAAGATCCAAAAGTGCAAAACTCAGGGTGTTTGAAAAAGGTATGAATATATAAAAGGGGTGTTTTAAAATGTCAGAAAGACGGAATCACTACTACATAGACGGAAGTACGGTTCGAAAGCTGGATTATTCAGCAGAACCGGTCAGAAGAGAATATGAACCTGTAAGGAAAACTGAGATGCCGGAACGTCATCCTGCCGGAAGAAGACCGGAGAGACAGACAGTAGCACCTGCAAGAAAGCAGATGCCACAGAGAAAGAAACAGGTAAGAACAAAACAGGCACCGGCTGTCAGACAGAGAGACAGAAGATGGGTAGATGAATTAAGGCATGGACTGTTCTTGACATTTGCGGTAATATGTGCAGTAGGATTATGTTTTATTGTACTGAAATTATCTGCAGATGTAAAAGAAAGCAAGAAAGAGGTTACAAGCCTTCAGAGCCAGCTGAATGAACAGCTGAATGCAAATGCAGAATACAGCTCAGGTCTGGACAGCATGACAGATCTGGATGAAATATATAAGATCGCTACAACAGAACTTGGTATGACATATTCAAAGCCGGGACAAACTGTTTATTATTCACAAAACAGCGATGATTATGTTGTACAGTACAAGAACATTCCTGAGACTAAATAAGCCTCAGGAAATTTTGCGTTATGCAGGAGTAGGAAGAACAGCATAACAGAAAAATATTTTATAAAGGTGGAACTATATGTCAATAAAAGGAAAACAGTTCTTAAAAAGAATGAAGACAAGACTGCTTATCATTTTTTTCGCGGCAGTAATATTCTTTGCGGTATTAGTTGCAAGAGTTATTTATATCAGTGTTGCAAAAGGTCAGGAGTATCAGGAGGAAGTGCTGGATCAGAAATCTTATGATAGTCTTGATATACCATTTGAACGGGGAGATATCGTAGACCGAAACGGAAATGTTCTTGCAACAAGCGAGAAGGTATATAATCTTATACTTGAGCCAAAAAATATTCTGCGGACAGAAGCAGGCAAGAAAGCAACAAAGGCTGCGCTGATAAAATATTTCAACATGGAAGAATCGAAGTTCGATGAGTGTATGCAGAATACGGATTCCTTTTACAGTGTCGCCATGAAGGGACTTGCTTATACAGATGTGAAAGCCTTTCAGGAATTTTGCAGTACAAAAGACGGCGCAGATGTGATCGGTGTGCGCTTTGAAGAGGAATATAAAAGAAAATATCCAAATGGCAGTCTTGCCTGCCATTTGCTTGGTTATACAGTAAGCGGAAATGTCGGACAGGGTGGAATCGAAGGCTACTATAACAGCTATCTGAATGGCGTAAACGGTAAGACCTACGGATATCTGACAAATGATAATACCGTAGAATCGGTTACGGTGCCCGCGCAGAATGGATATACAGTAGTATCGACTATCGATCTGAATATTCAGAAGATCATTGAAGATAATATAGAAGAATACATGAAAACGACCGGCGCAAAGAAGATCGGTGTTATTGCGATGGATCCGGATACAGCAGAGGTTCTCGGTATGAGTACATCTTACAGCTATGATCCGAATGAGCCGATGGATACAGATGCGCTTCGTAATATGAAAGTTACTGTTACAGAGAGTACAGAGGCTGCGACGGAAGACAGCAGTGAAGAAGGATCTTCTGAGGACACTACAGATGCAACAACGGAAGAACCGAAAGATCCGGAAAAGATCACATATGATTTTTCATCCATGACAGATGATGAATTTAAGAAGACGATCGATGATTTGACAAGTGATCAGACATATGAAGCCTTAGATGCGGTTTGGAGAAATTACTGTATCAGTGATATCTTAGAGCCGGGTTCTACATTTAAACCGTTTACGATCGCAGGAGCGATTGAAGATGGTGTGGTCAAAGACGGAGATACATTTTATTGTAAGGGTTACGAGATCGTAGCGGATGGTACAGATCCGATCTATTGTCATAACCGAACTGGTGACGGTACACTTACATTAAAGCAGGCATTAGAACAGTCCTGTAACGTGGCATTAATGCAGATTGCAAAGTCAGAAGGAAAAGAAACCTTTTCCAAGTATCAGGATATATTTAATTTTGGAAGCCAGACAGGTATCGATCTTTCCGGTGAGGGAAGCGGACTTGTATATTCGGAAGAAAATCTGAATCCGGTTGAGCTTGCTACTTCATCCTTTGGACAGGGTATCAATGTAACAATGATCCAGATGGCAGCGGCCTTTTGTTCATTGATCAACGGTGGTAATTATTATACACCTCATACGGTCAGACAGATTGTAGATGAGGATGGAAGCATCATAGAGAACAATGAACCGGAACTTGTTCGTAAGACAGTATCAAAGAGCACATCGAATCTGATGAAGCAGTATATGGCCGGCGTAGTTACTGAGGGTACCGGTTCCAGAGCAGCGGTTGAAGGCTATACGATCGGCGGTAAGACAGGTACAGCAGAAAAGATCCCGAGAAATAAGGGAAATTATGTATTATCATTTATAGGATTTTCACCTGTAGAGAATCCACAGATCATGCTCTATGTAGCAGTAGATGAGCCGGATGTAGAGAGTCAGTCTACATCAGGTGCCGGAGCACTTTTATTTCATGCAATCATGGAAGATCTGCTTCCGTATATGAATGTATATCAGAGCAGTGATGAAGATGTAACCTATAATGGTAAAGATGAACCGATCAGTTCTCCATTTGAAGGTGATGTAGAAGATTCGACAGGAGAAGCTTCTTCTACAGAAGAAAGTACAGCAGAAGACGATACCACAGAGGATGATACAACAGCGTCATCCGAGGACACAACAGAGGGTACGACAGAAGCCAAGGTTACAGATGAATAAAAATGGAAATATCCGGGACATTATCGCCGGTGGCATATTTGTCCGGGAAAAGTAATAAGATATAAGGATAAACAAACGCGGCGGTCAGCATGAAGCTATATAGTTTTAACCGACGTAAGATATATTTTATGTGTATCGCACTGGTAATGGCAGCGGTATTGCTGATGGGAAGACTCGCATATCTGATGGTTGCAAAAGCAGACTATTATGACAGCGCAGCGACACAACTTCACGAAAGAGAGCGAAGCATCAAGGCGCCGAGAGGAAAGATATATGACAGAAATGGCAACATTCTGGCTGATAACAAGGCAGTCTGTTCTGTATCTGTTATCCACAGCCAGATTGAAGATGAGGAAGAAGTTATCCGTGTCTTAAATGAACGTCTGGATAAGGCTGAAGCGGATATCCGCAAAAAGGTGAAAAAGGTTTCATCGAGAGAATTGATAGCAGCCAATATAGATAAAACAACCGGAGATGCCATAAGAGAACTGAATGTTGCCGGAATTAAGGTTGACGAGGACTATAAAAGGTATTATCCTTATGGAAGTCTTGCTTCCAAGGTCCTTGGATTCACAGGATCTGACAATCAGGGTATTGTCGGTCTTGAGGTATGGTATAATGCGATATTGGCAGGAGAAGATGGCAGCATCCGTACAGTAACGGATGCAAAAGGAATCGAATTACCAAATGTAAAGGAAACGAGAGTAAGTCCTGTACCGGGAGATAATCTGGTACTTTCAATGGACTTGACAATACAAAAATATGCAACACAGGCAGCGCTTGCTGTTATGGAAGAAAAGCAGGCAAAACGTGTGGCGATGATTATCATGAATCCGAAAAATGGCGAGATATATGCCATGGTTGATGTTCCGGAGTATGATCTGAACCATCCGTTTCAGTTAAATACAGGGATTGACGGTTATGAGAGTATGACGGAAGCGCAGAAGATGGATGCGCTGAATAATATGTGGCGTAATTTTACAGTCAGTGATACTTATGAACCGGGATCGACATTTAAGATTGTAACAGCGACGGCGGCATTGGAGGCAGGAACAGTGTCCTTATCCGATACCTTTTACTGTCCGGGATATAAGATCGTAGAGGATCGACGGATTCGATGTCATAAGACGACGGGGCATGGTTCGGAAGACTTCCGGCATGCACTGATGAATTCCTGTAATCCGGCATTTATGACGATCGGGGAACGAACAGGAGCCACGAATCTGTATCAGACCTATCAGAAGCTTGGCTTGTTTCAGAAAACCGGGATTGATCTTCCGGGTGAGGCAAATTCCATTATGCATAAGCTTTCCGATATCGGGCCGGTGGAACTGGCAACAATGTCATTCGGACAATCGATTCAGATATCACCGATCCAGTTTGTGACAGCAGCAGCTACTGTTATAAATGGTGGAAATAAGATTACACCGCATATCGGTATGAAGGTGACGGATGCAGATGATCAGGTGACAACAAATCTGGAATATCCGGTCACAGAACAGGCAGTCAGCAGTGAAACATCAGCATTGATGCGGGATCTGTTGGAATCGGTAGTAGCGGAAGGCGGTGGAAGTAAAGCACAGGTTGAAGGCTACAGGATCGGTGGCAAGACAGCAACCAGTGAGAAATATCCCAGAGGAACGGGAAAATACATATCATCGTTCATAGGTTTTGCACCGGCGTATGATCCGCAGATAATGGCATTTGTTATGATCGATGAACCGATGGGCATATATTATGGCGGTACTATTGCAGCTCCGGTTGTACAGGAAGTTTTTTCCAATATTCTGCCATACTTGGGAATACAGAAGGAAGAATAAGAAAGTTACCTCATACATGAGGAAAAAATATAGCCGTTTCATAAAAAATGGCAGGTAAGGAGTACAAAAAATGAACTTGGATTTTTCAATTATTTTACCGATACTTATAGCATTTGGAATCAGTGTGGTGTTAAGCCCGATCGTAATTCCGTTTTTAAAGAAACTGAAATTTGGACAGTTTGTACGAGATGATGGCCCGGAAACGCATTTGAAGAAGTCAGGAACCCCGACGATGGGTGGTTTGATCATTCTGCTCAGTTTGGTGATCACCTCGTTATTTTATATGAAAGATTATCCGGATATTCTGCCGGTGTTATTTGTAACACTTGGTTTTGGATTGATTGGATTTCTCGATGACTACATTAAGGTAGTGATGAAACGTTCCATGGGGCTTCGTGCTTGGCAGAAGATGTTGGGACAGTTCGTTGTAACTGCCATATTTGCATATTATATTGAGAAATATACCGAGATCAACAATGAGATCATTATTCCGTTTATCGGGAAGACAGTTGTTCTTAATAAGTGGTTTTACATCGTATTACTGTTCTTTGTAGTACTTGGAACTGTAAACGGAGCAAATTTTACAGACGGATTAGATGGTCTTGCATCATCTGTAACAGCGCTGATCGCTACATTCTTTACAGTTGTTGCAATCGGAACCGGTTCAGGACTTGCACCGATCTCCTGTGCAGCTACGGGAAGTTTATTAGGATTCCTTGTTTATAACGTATACCCGGCAAGAGTGTTCATGGGTGATACCGGCTCACTTGCGCTTGGAGGATTTGTAGCATCGATCGCATATATGCTTAAGATGCCGTTATTTATTCTGATTGTGGCATTCATTTATTTTATAGAAGTATTATCGGTTATCATTCAGGTAGTTTCATTCAAGCTGACCGGAAAACGAGTGTTCAAAATGGCACCGATCCATCATCATTTTGAGCTTTCCGGATGGCCTGAGACAAAGGTTGTATCAATATTTGCGATAGTAACAGCTGTGCTTTGTGTTGTAGGTTTACTGGCTGTTTAATACGGAGGATATGAAAAATGAATTTTAAAAATGCTTTAGTGGCAGGTACAGGTAAGAGCGGAATCAGTGCGGCAAAGCTTCTGATCGCGCACGGCGTAAAGGTTACGTTGTTTGATGAAAACGAAAAAAGAGATAAGAATGATCTGATGGAGAAGCTTTCCCGGTCGGAGCTTGTTACGATCCTTCTTGGGAAATTAACAGATGAAGTATTGAAGCAGACAGATATTATGGTTATAAGCCCCGGTATTCCGGTTGATTCTGCTTTTGTAGAAGAAGTAAAAAAAGCAGGTATTCCGGTATGGAGTGAGATTGAACTTGCATATTATTTCGGTAAAGGTAAGATCGCTGCGATCACAGGAACCAATGGCAAGACAACCACAACTGCACTTGTCGGAGAGATCGTCAAAGCATGGAATCCAAAGACTATCGTAGTCGGAAATATCGGTATCCCATATACAGAGCTTTGCGATACAACAGATGACGACAGTGCGACAGTAGCGGAGATCAGCAGCTTTCAGTTAGAAACGATCGTGGATTTTCATCCAAATGTCAGTGCTGTCTTAAATCTTACACCGGATCACCTGAATCGTCATTATACATTTGAGAATTACGGAAATGTCAAGAAATCGATTACAAAAAATCAGACAGAAGAAGATGTGGTTGTATTAAACTATGATGATGAACATACAAGAGCAATGGCAGAGGGGATTCGTCCGAGAGTTGTATATTTCAGCAGACTGGAGAAGCCTGCCGGAGGTGTATATGTAGAGGATGGTCATATCAAGATTGAAGCAAACGGAGAAAAGATTGATGTTCTTGCGTTAAAGGATCTGATCCTGCTTGGGGCACATAATGTTGAAAATGTACTTGCAGCTGTCGGTATCTCATATTATATGGGAGTGCCGGTTAATATTATTCGTGATGTTGCAGTAAGCTTTAAGGCTGTAGAGCATAGAATAGAGTATGTAAAGACTGTAGCTGGCGTGGATTATTATAATGATTCCAAGGGAACGAACCCGGATGCAGCCATCAAGGGAATTCAGGCAATGGTAAAACCAACCTATCTGATCGGTGGAGGTTATGATAAAGGCTCTACTTATGATGAGTGGATTGATGCATTTGACGGAAAAGTCAGATGCCTTGTTCTGATCGGTCAGACAGCGAAGAAGATTGCAGAGACTGCCAAAAAACACGGATTCCATAATATTGTATTTGAAGACGATCTGTTAGAAGCAGTAAAATATTGTCATGAAAATGCAAAAGATGGGGAAGCAGTTCTCCTTTCTCCGGCATGTGCAAGCTGGGGAATGTTCGACAATTATGAACAGCGAGGAAGAATGTTCAAAGAATATGTCCGCGATTTTAAGGAGTGAAATATTTGAATGACAGAAACAGGAAAACAGATACAAATGAGATAGATAGCAGAAAACAGCCGTTATGGTACAGCGGACGCTACTTCGACTATCCGCTGTTTGGAATTGTATTGGGGCTTGTCCTGTTCGGGCTGGTTATGGTATACAGTACCAGCTCATACCGGGCGGATGAATTGTATGACGACAGTACATATTTTGCAAAACGACAGCTTGTTTTTGAACTTGTTGCACTGGTTGGAATGTTTCTGGTATCCAAGATTGATTATCGCAGATATGCGAGATACTCCAAATATTTTCTGTATGTGGCAATAGCACTTCTGGTGCTGGTGTACATTATAGGAAGTGCGAGTCATGGTTCGACCAGATGGATATATATCGGAGCATTTGGCTTTCAGCCATCCGAATTTGCAAAGCTGGCACTGATCGTTTATACAGCAGATATTTGTACCAGAAAACCCCGAAGCCTGAATACGATCAAGGGACTTGCAAAGATGCTCCTGCTTCCGCTCATAACGATCGTGTTGATCGCGATCGAGAACTTGAGTACGGCGATCATCTGTTTTGGGATCGTGATGATCATTGTATTTGTAGCGAGCCCGAAGAACTGGCATTTTATATTGATGGGCGTTCTGGGAATCCTGATGTGTGTGGTATTTATCGCTACAGCAGGATACCGTGCAGATCGTATCCGTATCTGGCTTGCTCCGGAGAAATACGATGATGGATACCAGACCATGCAGTCGCTATACGCGATTGGTTCCGGTGGATTCTTTGGCAGAGGGCTTGGAAACAGTATTCAGAAGATGGGATTTATTCCGGAATCACATAATGATATGATATTTTCTGTTATATGTGAGGAACTGGGCTTATTTGGAGCTGTGCTTACGATCATAATGTTTATTTTACTGATCTACAGATGTACAGTGCTTGCTATCAATTCAGGTGATCGATTTGGAGGATTGATAGCGGTTGGGGTCATGGCACATATTGCAGTACAGGTATTGATCAATATCAGTGTTGTTACAAATACGATACCTCCGACAGGTGTGCCGCTTCCGTTTATCAGTTACGGTGGCAGTTCGATTTTCTTCCTGTTACTTGAAATGGGACTGATGTTTGCAGTTGCAAGGCAGATAAAACCGGGAAGATAGAAGATGTAGTATAGGATGAATGTAGATATGCAGAAAGAACAGAATGTGCAAAAATCTGAACAGAAGAAAAAGAAGAAAGCCGGAAAGATATTTTTGATCATTTTGGCTGCATTATTGTTGCTGTGCATGGGTGCATACATTTATGTTATAAAGTCCTATAGCCTGACGAAGATACAGGTGTCCGGAAATGTCCATTACACAAAGGATGAAGTGATCGACATTGTTACAAAAGGAAAGAAAGCAGACAATACATTATTTTTCTATATTGAAAACAAACTTCATCCGGTAGAGGATGTAACGTTTGTTGATAAGTTTCAGATAGAGGTGATCGGTAAGCATACAGTGACTATCACAGTATATGAGAAATCCATGGCAGGCTGTGTGATTTATATGGATCAGTATATTTATTTTGATAATGACGGCCGTGTGCTTGAGACTTCGGCTGAGAAGCTTCCTGATGTGCCATGTATACAGGGACTCAAATTTGATCGTATCGTTGTAGGAGAGAAGCTCCCGGTAACCAATGATGCGATGTTTCAGGAGATTCTTACCATGACACAGTTGATTGATAAGAACGAGCTCCTGATCGATGAGATCCGGTTCAACAGTGATAACGAGATTGTCTTGTATAAGGATAAGATAAAGATTGAACTTGGAAGCGGGACCGGTCTTGAGGACAAGCTGATGAATCTGGAAAGTATTCTTGCAAAACTTGAAGGAAAAAGCGGAACATTGGACCTGACAGACTATACGGCAGGCACAGGAAATGCAATATTTAAGGAAAATAAGTAAAATTTACGATAAAAAGTTGTTGCGTTATTTATAAAAAAATCGTATTATTAAGATATTAATGCGATTATATAGATGTACACTCCTCATACTTTTGCCACGCGGATAATATTTTCGCGGAGAAGTATTTTATGACAGAATAGAAAACTGGGGGTAGGAGCGTACGTACAAGAAATAAAAGAAATATATAGAAGGAGGAAATAACCTTGCTCGAAATAAAGTCTAACGATGAGAGAACACCAGCTAGAATACTGGTAATTGGAGTGGGTGGCGCAGGTAATAATGCGGTAAACAGAATGATTGATGAAAATGTAGAGGGTGTTGAGCTGATAGCGATCAATACCGATAAGCAGGCACTTTCATTAAGCAGAGCCACAACTAAGATTCAGATTGGTGAGAAGCTGACAAAGGGACTTGGTGCAGGTGCAAAGCCTGAGATCGGTGCCAGTGCAGTTGAAGAGAATAGAGAAGAAATTGTTGATATTATAAAGGATGCCAACATGGTATTTGTAACCTGTGGTATGGGTGGCGGAACCGGAACAGGTGCTGCACCGGTTGTAGCCGAGATGGCAAGAAATCTTGGTATACTGACCGTTGGTGTAGTAACAAAGCCTTTTGGTTTTGAAGGAAAGCCACGTATGAAGAATGCGATGGATGGTATTGCAAGATTAAAAGAGAATGTGGATACCCTGATTGTTATTCCAAATGATAAGTTACTGCAGATTTGTGATAAGAGAACAAGTATTCCTGATGCGTTAAAGAAAGCAGATCAGGTTCTTCAGCAGGGTGTTCAGGGTGTAACAGATCTGATCAATAAACCGGGTCTTATCAACCTTGACTTTGCTGATATCCAGACAGTTATGAGAGATAAGGGTATTGCACATATCGGTATCGGTTCAGCAAGCGGTGAGAATAAAGCAGTTGATGCGATCAAAGAGGCTATGGATTCACCATTACTGGAGACAACCGTATCAGGTGCAACCGATATTATTGTAAACTTCTCAGGAAATATTGGCATCGTAGAAGCGTACGATGCAGTTACTTATCTTACCGAACAGGCTGGCGATGGTGTAAACATCATCTTTGGTACGGTTGATAATGATAATATGGGTGAGGAGATCAGTATCACGATTATCGCAACAGGACTTGAGAAAGCTGAGACAGCTGCGCCTGTAAGCAGATTTGCGGGAACCGCTGCTCCAAAGCTTGACAGTGTGAATACAACAGCTTCATTTAGTGAGACAAGAAAGACAACGACACCTACTTATGGTGGACAGGCACTTAGCAGTTCATCGATCAGACCTACATTCCTGTCAGAGGCTTCTTCCGCACAGACAGTAAAGCCGGTAGTTCCGAACACAACAAGAACAACGACACCGGTTGAACCACATGTCAGTGCACCGACACCAAAGCCGACAAGACCTGCAGCACAGGCAAATGACAGTATCAGAATACCTGAGTTTTTAAAGAAAAGATAAATAGCAGAAATGCAATCAGATATGTACGAATGCCATGGCGTAATAGCCATGGCATTTGTATATACCAACGGAAGGAGGTAGCAGTTTTATGAAATTTCTTGCAACAGGGAATGAGATGCAGGAGATTGATCGTAACTCGATCGATCAGATCGGAATTCCGGGAATCGTATTAATGGAGCGAGCGGCTATGGCTGTAGCAGGAGAAATTGAAAATAGATTTCCGATTGATCAGAGAAGCGGACAATGTGTAGAAACCATGGCAGATATTAAGGTTCTGATTATTGTTGAAAAGGGAAATAATGGCGGCGATGGATTGGCAGTAGCGCGGATCTTGTCAGAAAAGGGTTATCAGACGGATGTATATTGCATAGGGCAGATCCGGAAAGCAACGGAGAGCTTTGCTGTTCAGCAGAATATTTTAGAGCAGCTCGGTATAAAGCTTCTTGATGAATATCCTGATCAGAAGTATGATATTATCGTTGATGCGATATTTGGTGTAGGATTAAAACGGGATATCAGGGGTATTCATCAAAAAATTATTGAGAAGATCAATGATACTCCGGCATATGTTGTATCGATAGATATTCCATCCGGGGTGTCGGCAACTACCGGGCAGGTGATGAATGTTGCAGTAAAGGCGGATCTTACAGTAACAATGGGATTAATGAAGGTCGGAATGGTACTTTATCCGGGATGTGCTTGTTGCGGAGAAATCCTTGTAAAAGATATAGGATTTCCGGGAAAAGCAGTCGATATAGTAATGCCGGAAATATATACATACGAAGAAAAAGATTTGATGCGTCTTCCAAAAAGAGCAGAAGACGGAAATAAAGGTACATTTGGGAAAGTAGCAGTCATAGCCGGTAGTCAGGAGATATCGGGAGCAGCCTGTCTTGCGGCATCGGCAGCCTACCGGGTTGGAAGTGGTATGGTAAAGGTATATACCCATAAGGATAACAGAGTGATCGTAGGCGGATATCTACCGGAGGCATTGATGAAGACATATCAGGATGAGAAAACGGCTGTCCTCTGTGCAGAGGATGCATGTGCATGGGCAGATGTTATACTGATCGGACCGGGTATCGGAACCGGAAAAGAAGCGGAATGTATGCTTAAGACAGTGTTGGAGGATTTCAAAGGAACGATCGTTGTTGATGCCGATGGCCTTAATCTTTTATCAGCTCATAAAGATTTGCTTACGGCAGGAGAGATAAGCAGACAGACGGGAAATATATCACTTGTTATTACACCACATATAAAGGAAATGTCCAGACTGACAGGAAAGACAGTGGCTGAATTAAAAGAAGCACCGGTTCGTGAGTGCAGGACATTTGCGGAAGCAGAAACACTTGTGTGTGTATTAAAAGATGCAAGAACCTGTGTCAGTGCAGGAGGGGTGCATACTTACATGAACACTTCGGGTAATGATGGCATGGCAACAGCAGGATCAGGTGATGTCCTTGCAGGAATGATCGCAGGGCTATCGGCCGGTGGAATATCTCCGGCAGAGGCAGCAAGACTTGGGGTGTATATACACGGACTGGCAGGGGATCGTGCAAAGAAACGGTATGGAAAGGCGGCTATGACCGCTGGCAGTCTGATCGATGAGATCGGTCCGGTCATGAGTCCTTATGTATAAAATATAATAGGCAGAGGCGCAGACAAATGAATAAATATAGAAGAATAGAAGCAGATATCAATCTGGATAATATCAGAGAAAATATAAAAATGATGAAGGCATGTGTGCCGGAGAGTATGAAGATGCTTGCCGTGATCAAAGCAGATGCCTATGGTCACGGAGCAGTAGAGGTTTCAAGAGCCCTTTCTGATCTGGCAGACTTTTATGCCATTGCCTGTATTGATGAGGCGGTAGAGCTTCGTCATGCAGGATGTGAGAAGCCATTGTTGATACTTGGATATACAGACCCATCAGAGTATGATGAACTGATCACATACGATGTAAGACCTGCTATGTATGATAAAGCTGAATGTGCCATTCTCTCAGATGATGCGGTAAAGAAAGGAACAAAAGCAAAGATCCATATCAAGATGGATACCGGTATGAGCCGGATCGGCTTTCAGTGTGATGATGCAGGTATCAATGATATCGTGGAGATCGCGCATATGCCGGGAATTGAGATCGAGGGAATATTTACACATTATTCAAAGGCGGACGAATACGATAAAACAGCTGCAAATGGACAGCTTGCGTTATTCCGGTCTGTGATCGGCAGATTAGAAGAACGGGGTATATCGATTCCTGTAAAGCATATATCAAACAGCGCAGGAATCATGGAGATGGATAATGAAGGCTTTGATATGGTAAGATCCGGTATCGTAACATACGGACTATATCCATCGGATGAAGTCGATCATTCGATCGCGGCACTTAAGCCGGCAATGGAACTACTTGCCAAGGTAGTTCATGTGAAGGATGTGAAAGCAGGAACAGGTATCGGCTATGGATGGACATTTGTCGCACCGCATGATATGAGAATAGCAACCGTGTCTGCCGGTTATGCTGACGGATATCCAAGAGCACAGTCCAATATCGGACGTGTGATCATTCATGGTAAGTATGCACCAATCACCGGACGTGTCTGTATGGATCAGTTTATGATCGATGTAAGTGATATACCGGAGACGGCAGTCGGTGATACAGTTGTTCTGATCGGAAAATGCGGAGATAAAGAGATCACGGTGGAAGAAGTTGCGGAACCGGCAAACAGCTTCAACTATGAACTGATCTGTAATATCGGGAGACGTGTACCAAGAGTCTATATTAGGGATGGAAAAGAAGTCGGGGAAGTGAATTATCTACGTCGGAACTGAATATCATAGAATAGAATTGGAAATACTTTTCACAACAGAAGATATTAATAAATAAATGGAGTGAAAAGAATTGGTAATCAGAAGAGGCGATATATTTTATGCTGATTTACGACCTGTCGTTGGTTCGGAACAGGGAGGAGTCAGACCGGTACTTATCATACAGAATGAAGCGGGAAATAAACACAGTTCTACGGTGATCTGTGCAGCGATCACCAGCAAGATGAACAAGGCGAAGCTGCCTACACATGTTGAGATTGATTCCAGTCGGTATGATCTGGCAAAGGATTCGGTTGTGCTGTTGGAACAGGTGCGTACGATCGATAAACAGAGATTAAAAGAAAAAGTATGCCATATGGGAGATGACATTCTGAAAAAGGTAGATATTGCATTAAAGATCAGTCTGGATCTGTATTGATCTTTGTGGCATGGTAATTACAGACATTGTATAATCATACAGTTATACAGATTTCCATATGAATACGGATTATGCAGATTCTCATATGAAAAAATTGACGAATGTTGGAATTAATGATATATTTCCATTATATTTGCATTCGTATGGGATTAAGAATGAATGCAGAATGAAACGAACAGGAGAGGTGATTTGTAGACAGAGACTGTCTGGTATATGAAATTATTTAATAACAGAAAAGCTGATGAAGAAAAAGTTGAGGAAGAGATTATTTCCATGGTCAATGAGGGAAATGAACAGGGACTCATTCATGATGACGAAGTAGAGATGATCACAAATATTTTTGAATTCAGTGAGAAAGAAGTCCGGGATGTTATGACTCCGCGTTCCGATGTAGTTGGAATTGACAAACATACCACAATGGATGAAACGATCAAGATCATGCTGGAGAATAATTATTCCAGATATCCGGTGTTTGATGATGATCTGGACAATATAGTCGGAATCCTTTATTTTAAAGATTTTGTAAAAGCGTATCTGCAGGATAAGAACCAGACGATCGAACAGATCATGGTTGAGCCGACATTTGTGCATCCGACAAAGAATATATCGGAATTATTCAAACGGATGCAGAAAGAGAAAATCCATATGGTTATTGTGGTGGATGAGTATGGTCAGACAGAAGGCATCATAGCGATGGAAGATATTCTGGAAGAAATTGTTGGCAATATTTTTGATGAATACGACGATGATGACGATGATATTGCACTTGCGGGTCATGGATATATCGTGGGCGGCAGAGCAGAACTGGATGAATTGTCGGAACATCTGGGAATTGAGTTTCCGGATGAGGATTTTCAGACACTGAACGGGTTTATGCTGTATGAACTGGGAAGGCTCCCTTATGAGAACGAAAAAATAGATATTACATATAAGGGATATAATTTTGAGACCATTGGGATCAAGGATAAGATGATCGATAAGGTGCGGATAACCAAGGTTGAAAATGAAAATCAGGTATGATATTATGAACCAGTTGGGCTTATAAAGCTTCAAAAAAGAAACCGATATCCGAAAATGGATATTCAAAAGATAGAATTACAGAGTTAAGGAGTAAAAAAATGTCAGGACATTCAAAATTTGCAAATATTAAACATAAGAAAGAAAAGAACGATGCTGCAAAGGGTAAGATCTTTACCATTATCGGTAAGGAAATTGCAATCGCTGTAAAAGAAGGTGGTGCAAACCCTGATAACAACAGTAAGCTTCGTGATGTAATCGCAAAGGCAAAGGCAAACAATATGCCAAACGATACGATCAAGCGTGGTATCGACAGAGCAGCAGGTGATGCAAACTCAGTAAATTATGTTGCTAATACATACGAAGGATATGGTCCGAACGGTACAGCGATCATCGTTGATACTCTTACAGATAATAAGAACAGAACGGCTGCAAATGTAAGAAATGCATTTACAAAGGGCGGCGGAAACGTAGGAACGACCGGTTGTGTATCTTATATGTTTGATAATAAAGGACAGATCATTATTGATAAAGAAGAATGTGATATGGATGCAGATGATCTTATGATGATGGCACTGGATGCCGGAGCTGAGGATTTCAGTGAAGAGGAAGACAGCTTTGAGATCATCACAACACCGGATGATTTCTCAGCAGTCAGAGAGGCTCTTGAAAAAGAGGGAATCAAGATGGCAGAAGCAGAGCTTACCATGATCCCACAGAACTATGTAGATCTGACAGATCCTGAGGTTGTAAAGAAGTTTACAAGAATTCTGGATCTCTTAGATGAAGATGATGATGTACAGGCCGTATATCACAATGCAAATCTTCCGGATGAGGAATAATTATATCGTTCATGCCATTTGTGCATGAAAGAATTTCCACAGAATCCACATGCAATTTTATGTAAGGGGGTGTGGAGATTCTACCATATATGTATGCCAGGCAGGCAGCAGGACGGCAGAAAGCCGTTTGGCAGCACGCCTGGCATATGGTATGTTAAAAACAAATGCAGAGAGCATATATACATTTTACAACAAGAGTAGGAGCGTAGAATGAAGGGAATATTAAGATATTTACGGGACTATAAAAAAGAATCGGTTCTGGCACCATTATTTAAAATGCTGGAAGCCTGTTTCGAACTGCTGATCCCGATCGTAATGGCACATATTATTGATACCGGTATTAAGAATCAGGACATGGGATATGTTCTTCGGATGTGTCTCGTTATGATTGCACTTGGTATCATCGGCCTGAGCTGTTCTCTGACAGCACAGTATTTTTCCGCAAAAGCAGCAACCGGATTCGGAACGGCACTTCGAAGTGATCTGTTCCGTCATATCACAAGTCTTTCTTATAATGAGATCGATACGATCGGAACATCGACACTGCTTACTCGAATGACCAGTGATATCAACCAGATCCAGACAGGTGTCAATCTGGTGCTCCGTTTGTTCCTACGTTCTCCGTTTATCGTATTCGGTGCGATGATCATGTCATTTACGATCGATGTCAAATCAGCCATGACCTTTGTGGTTACAATACCGGCATTGTCGATCGTTGTATTCGGAATTATGCTTGTCAGCATTCCATTGTTTAAGAAGGTACAGGCAAGACTGGATAAGGTCATGCTTCTGACCCGAGAGAATCTGGAAGGTGCCCGTGTGATCCGGGCATTTAACAGACAGCAAAAAGAGGTTGATGAATTCGATAAGTCAACCGATGATCTGATGGATATTCAGTTGTATGTCGGAAGAATCTCGGCATTCTTAAATCCTGTCACATATGTGATCATCAATCTTGCAACTGTTGCGATCATCTGGATTGCAGCCGGACAGACCGATATCGGTATCCTGTCACAAGGCAAGGTTGTTGCACTGATCAACTACATGTCACAGATCTTAGTTGAGCTTGTAAAGCTTGCCAATCTGATCATTAACATCACAAAGTCGATCGCATGTGCAAAGAGAATCAATGTTGTGTTTGATACGAAGCCATCGATCACAGAGGTTGCAGAAGGTTCTGCTTTATCAGAAGCACAGAAGGCAGCCGGACAGGATGTTCCTAAGGTGGTATTTGACAACGTAGCCTTACGGTATGGTAAAGCATCGGAAGATTCACTGACCGGTATATCCTTTACGGCAAAAGCAGGAGAAACGATCGGTATTATCGGTGGTACGGGTTCCGGTAAGAGTTCTCTGGTCAACCTGATCCCGAGATTCTATGATGCCACCGGTGGTGCGGTTAAGATCGATGGTGTGGATGTAAAGGACTATGATCTCCGTTCCCTTCGAATGAAGGTAGGTGTAGTTCCGCAGAAGGCAGTTCTGTTCCAGGGCACGATCGCCGAGAATATCCGCTGGGGTAAAAATGACGCAACGGAAGAAGAGATCAATGAGGCACTTACGATCGCACAGGCAAAAGAATTCGTTGATCAGAAAACAGATGGCATGAACTTTAAGATTACACAGGGTGGCAAGAACTTATCCGGTGGGCAGAAGCAGCGTCTTACGATCGCAAGAGCAGTTGTAAGAAAGCCTGAGATCCTGATCATGGATGACAGTGCGTCGGCACTTGACTTTGCAACAGACGCAGCTCTTCGGCGTGCGATTAAAGAGCAGACAAAGGGTATGACCGTATTTATCGTTTCCCAACGAGCATCGACGATCATGGGAGCCGATCAGATCATTGTATTAGATGATGGACAGGTTGCAGGTATCGGAACCCACGAAGAATTGTTACAGTCCTGTGAGGTATATCAGGAGATATGTCAGTCACAGTTATCGGCAAATGAAGTATCCGGTAAAAAGACTTCTGCCGGAAATGCAATGGCATAGGAAGGAGAAAGCGACGATGAGTAAAAAAGAAAAAAGTACGTCTGTCAATAAGAAAACACTTGGCAGAATATTAAAGTATATCAAACGATACAGTTTCTTAGTTGTCCTTTCCCTGATCTGTGCAGCGATATCCGTTGTTCTGACCTTATATGCACCGATCATTACCGGACATATGGTAGATAAGATCGTCGGAAAAGGAGCCGTTGATTTCGGAGCATTAAAGACACTGGCAATCCGTTTTGTGATCGTAGTTGCGGTTACGGCAGTCTGCCAGTGGATCATGAATATATTGAATAATAAAGTTACCTATCATGTTGTAAATGATGTCCGTACATCTGCATATAAGAAGTTAGAACAGCTTCCGTTATCCTATGTGGATTCTCACACCCATGGTGATATCGTAAGCCGTGTGATCGCAGATGTAGACCAGTTTTCAGATGGTCTGCTGATGGGCTTTACACAGTTATTTACCGGTGTTATGACTATCGTTGGAACGCTTTGTTTCATGTTATCGATTAACGCTGTGATCACGGTTGCGGTTGTTGTGATTACTCCGGTTTCTCTGTTTGTTGCGGCATTTATCGCAAAGAAAACCTACCGTATGTTCAGAAAGCAGGCAGAGATCAAGGGTGAGATGACATCACTTGTTAATGAGATGGTAGAAAACCAGAAGGTTGTAACAGCCTTTTCCATGGAAGAAAATGTAAATGACAGCTTTAACGAAGTAAATAAGAGATTGAATAAGGCCGGACTGGATGCGACCTTCTTCTCATCCATTACCAATCCGTGTACCCGTTTTGTAAACAGCTTAGTATATACCGGCGTTGGCATCATCGGTGCGGTCATGGCGATCAAGGGAAGAATATCCGTTGGTCAGCTTACCAGCTTTTTAAGCTATGCAAACCAGTATACAAAGCCATTTAATGAGATCTCAGGCGTCGTAACGGAGCTTCAGAATGCACTTGCATCCGCAGCCAGAGTATTTGAGCTGATCGATGAAGAACCGGAGATCGCGGAGCCTGCGGATGCCTATGTGATCGAGAAAGCAGATGGACAGGTGGATCTGTCTCATGTGGATTTCTCTTATAATAAAGATGTAGAACTGATCAAGAATCTGAATCTGAAGGTTGAATCGGGTAAGCGTGTAGCGATCGTCGGACCGACCGGATGTGGTAAGAGTACCGTTATCAATCTTTTAATGCGGTTCTATGATGTAGATGCCGGAGCCATTTCTGTAGATGGCCATGATATCCGTCAGGTAACGAGAGAGAGCCTTCGTGATAACTATGGTATGGTTCTTCAGGAGACCTGGTTAAAGACCGGAACGATCAAGGAGAATATCGCATACGGAAGACCGGATGCGACGGATGAGGAGATTATAGAAGCAGCAAAACAGTCCCACGCACACAGCTTTATCAAGCGTTTGCCGGAGGGGTATGATACCATGATATCAGAGGATGGCGGCGGACTGTCACAGGGACAGAAACAGCTCTTATGTATTACCAGAGTTATGCTTGATCTGCCACCGATGCTGATCCTTGATGAAGCAACATCATCGATCGATACAAGAACCGAGATCCGGATCCAGCGTGCATTTGCGAAGATGATGAAGGGAAGAACGAGCTTTGTCGTAGCGCATCGTTTGTCAACGATCAAAGAATCTGATATTATACTGGTTATGAAGGATGGACATATCATAGAGCAGGGTAATCATGAATCACTTTTAGCACAGAAAGGATTCTATTACACCCTTTACAATTCACAGTTTGCACATTAGTAGGAACTAAAAATTTGTATTTATATAAAGGAGACAGGAAGATGAAAGTTAGTGAAAGCGGATATACAAAAGACGAATTACTTGACATAGTAGACAAATACCTCGCCGAGCAGTCCAGAAGATGGAATTTTATTGAAGAAAAGGGAGACGGCATGTATGTGTACGATGAGGAAGGAAATGAATATCTTGACTTCTTCGGCGGCATCGCAGTAAACAGTACCGGTAACTGTAACAAGAAAGTTGCGGCAGCAATCGCAGATCAGTGCCAGAATGTGATCCATGCATCCAATTACGCATATACACTTCCTATGATCCTGCTTGCAAAGAAGATTTGTGAGACGATCGGTATGGAGAAGGTTCTGTTCCAGAATTCAGGAACAGAGACAAATGAAGCAATGATCAAGATGGCAAGAAAATACGGAACCGATCATTACGGACCGGAGCATTATCATATCGTTACAGCCATTAACAGCTTCCATGGCAGAACCTATGGAGCGTTATCAGCAACCGGACAGCCGGACAATGCATGTCAGATCGGTTTCAAGCCGATGCTTCCGGGCTTCACATATGCAGAGTTCAATAATCTTGAGGATTTCAAGAGCAAATGTACCAAAGACACAGTTGCAATCATGGTAGAGCCTGTTCAGGGCGAGGGTGGTGTATATCCGGCAACGGAGGAATTCTTAAAAGGACTTCGTGCTTACTGTGACGAGACCGGCATCCTGTTATTATTCGATGAGGTACAGACTGGATGGGGCAGATGCGGAGATACGATGGCATTTATGACCTATGGAGTGAAGCCTGATATGGTATCTATGGCAAAAGCGATCGGCGGCGGTATGCCGATCGGCGCACTTTGTACATCAGCAGAGCTTGCAAGTGCATTTACACCGGGGGCACACGGTTCTACTTATGCAGCCAATCCTGTATGCTGTGCAGCCGCACTTGCAGAGATCGATGAGATCTTAGACAATCATCTTGCAGAGAATGCAAAAGAGACAGGAGCTTATTTTGCAGAACAGCTTTATTCCCTTCCGTATGTGAAGGAAGTACGCGGACGCGGACTTCTGGTTGGCGTTGAATTCACCAAACCGATCGCAAACGAAGTAAAGCATCTGGCTGTTGAGAACAGACTGTTGATCACAGCGGTAAGACCAAATGTGATTCGTATGGCACCGCCACTGATCGTAACAAAGGAACAGTGCGATAAGGCTGTTCAGATCCTGATCAAATGTGTGTCAAAGGCAGCAGAAGAAGCAGATGCATAAGGAGGTAACAGAAGATGGGAAGAACCGCAGAAGAAATGGAAGATGTAACACTTCTCGGCAATAAGAATGTAAAATACAGCATGGACTATGCACCGGAGATGTTACAGACCTTTATCAATAAACATCAGGACAATGATTATTTTGTCAAGTTCAATTGTCCGGAATTTACCAGCTTATGTCCGATCACGGGACAGCCGGATTTTGCAACCGTATATATATCCTATGTTCCGGATGTGAAGATGGTAGAGAGCAAGTCTTTAAAATTATATCTGTTCAGTTTCAGAAATCACGGAGATTTCCATGAGGACTGCATGAACATTATCATGAAGGATCTGATCAAATTGATGGATCCGAAATATATTGAAGTCTGGGGCAAATTCACTCCGAGAGGCGGTATCTCGATCGATCCATATTGTAATTACGGAAGACCGGGAACAAAATGGGAAGAAGTTGCATGGAACAGAATGTCAAATCATGACCTGTATCCGGAAAAGATAGATAACAGATAGGCGGAATGTCAGATGAATTACAGGGAAACAGTTGAGTATATCCTAAGCATTCCATTGTTCGCACAGAAGATTGGCACAGAGAATCTTGCCAGTCTTCTTGAGCGTTTAGGGAATCCACAGGATAAGAACAGAGTGATCCATATAGCAGGAACAAACGGTAAGGGATCAACGGCAAAGGCGCTTGCTACGATACTGATGCATGCAGGCTTTCATGTAGGATTGTTTACATCACCGCATCTTGTCTCGATCAATGAGCGGATCCGATATGATGATGAAATGATATCGGATGAAGATTTTACATGGGCGTTTGAGCAGGTGCGGAAGAAGTTCATCGTTCATCCATCTTTCTTTGAAGTGATGTTTGCGATGGCGGCTGTTTATTATGAGAAGAAGCAGCCGGATTATGTGATTTATGAGACCGGAATGGGTGGCAGGCTGGATGCAACTAATGTCGTAAGACCGGAGCTTTGCATCATCACATCGGTAGGACTTGATCATATGGAATATCTTGGAGATACGATCGCTAAGATCGCAGGAGAGAAAGCAGGGATCATCAAACCGTCAGTTCCGGTCGTATATTTCAAGCGGGATGCGGTTTCGTCTGGAATCATAGAGACTCGTGCAAAAGAATTGGATTCTGCCGTAACAGCGGTCGAAAAATCAAACTATATAATAAATGAAATAGATGATAAAACCATTGATTTTTCATTTCATAATCGGTATTATAATTATGACCATTTGAGGATACCGAAAACGTCTCTTTATCAGGTCGAAAATACCTGCCTTGCAGTTGCATCCTTTGATATCCTGATGCAGATCAGGGATATGGAATACGAGAAAAATGCAGGTGCTGATGTCAGGATAGAGCAGGCAGTCAGAAGCGGATTGCTTGATTTTTCATGGGAAGGCAGGATGGAGGAGATCGCACCTGATCTGTTTGTAGATGGTGCGCATAATCCGGAAGCGGTCGAATGTTATTGCAGAACACTTCGGACGCTTTATACGAAGAAAAAGAAGATCCTGGTCTTTGCAGCAGTAAAGGACAAGGATTATGATACGATGATACGGGATCTGACAGAAGAACTTTCATTTGAGAAGATCATAGTTACGAGTGTGGATAATAAACGGAAAGCACCTGTTGCATTGATCGCTGACAGATTTCGAAAATACACAGGACATACGGTGGAGGCATACGAGGATATTGCAGAAGCAATGAATGCCGCTATCCGTTATAAAGAACAGATTACAGATTCAGCAGTCTATTGTGTGGGTTCTCTTTATCTGGTTGGTGAAGTTAAACGATGGCTTTCAGGGATAAAAGAGCAATCTGCAAATATGGAGGAATATCATGATAAACTTTGATGAAGAAGTAAAAAAATTCAGACCGACTCTGGAAGTAGATCAGGCAGAAGATGCCATTTATAATAATGATCTGAAGGATATCTCGGATATTATGCAGGAGATGCTTCGTGTAGCAAAGGAAACGGAGAAATAAGATGGCAGATGTACTGAATTGTAAGCATTGTGGCGGTAAGATCCTTGTTACCGGATATTGCAGCCAGTGCGGATTAAAGAGTGAGTTTGTAAATAAAGCACTGAACACATCCAAATATTATTATAATATCGGTCTGGATAAAGCCAGAGTCCGTGATATGAGCGGTGCAGAGGAAGCATTAAAGATCTCTCTTAAATATGATAAAATGAACATTGATGCCAGAAATCTTCTGGGACTTGTATATTATGAAACCGGTGAAGTTGTTCTGGCATTAAGCCACTGGGTCATCAGTGTGAATTATTTCAGCGGACGTAATGTTGCAAAACGCTACATCAAAGAAGTAAAGGGAAATCCCCATAAGCTTGAGACGACGAATAATGCGGCGAGAAAATACAATCAGGCAGTAAACTATGCCAGACAGGGCAGTAAGGATCTTGCCTTTATCCAGCTTAGAAAAGTCTTGTCGGATAATCCGAAGTTTGTAAACGGATATTTGTTGATGGCACTTCTTCTGATCGATGATAACAAATATGATAAGGCAAGAAAAGCATTAAAACGTGTTATCAAGATCGACAGAACGAACCCGCTGGCTGTCCGTTATTTTAACGAGATGGGACATACGGATGAGGAGATCATGAGTTTTCGTGATTATCCGGATGATGATTATGACGCAGATCTTTTATTTGTGGAAGACCAGCCACGGGCATATGTAGATACTGACTCGGTTGATTATGAAGGAAAACCGGTTCCGGTTGGCAGATATAAGGATATCAATTTTTACAAATATTCACTTGCATATGTATTTGCGGGACTTCTGCTCGGACTGGCGGTTATGTGGTTCCTTGTAATGCCGCAACATAGCAAGAATGCGGATAACGAGAGTCGGGATGTGAAGATCGCTTACAGTGAAGATCTGGCAGATAAAAATACCAAGATTTCGTCATTGCAGGATCAACTTGATACGCTTACGACAAAGAATGATACATTGGCAAAACAGGTGTCGGAGTATGAGAAGAAAAGTAAGGCAGAGTTAGCAGATGCAGATAAAGTATCTATGCAGCTGGCACTCAAATATTATAACGATACACAGTATGATAAAGCTATGACAGAGCTTGATAAAGTATTGGAGACCAGCCCGGATTATGATGTTGCGTTATATTACAAAGCACTTTGTTACCTTGGTACAGAGGATGAAGATAAAGCAAAGACGGCATTTGAAACCTTCCTTGATAAATGTCCGGATTCTATCTACTATACAGTTGCAGTTTCATTATCCGGCGTTAAGACAAGTGAAGATGCGGGAGACGGGGAAAGTACTGTTGATACTACTACCGAGGGAACCACTCAAGAGGAAGGAACAACGCAAGAGACGGGAACCACAGAGCCCGGACCGGATCCTTTGAATGAGTAATAGATGTGTAAAAAAATAAATATTATAAAATACAAAAGACAAATAGGAGATAGACACGCCTGTTTGTCTTTTTTTGTGGAATTAATCATGCGATATCAGACAGTAATATATATACAAAAATACATGTATGAAAAAAGGAGGGAAATATGAATAATTATGAAAAGATTGGGGATACTATACTGATCGAACTTCCTGAGGAAGTAGACGATTATCGTGCAGCCGGATTGGTAGAAGAAACGGAAGATGCTTTTTCTGATTCCAGGGTTCGTTATGTGGTCTTTGACTTTAAGCACACAAATATGATGGACAGCTCCGGAATTGGATTTATAACCAGGCGGTTTCGTAATGTCTATGACCGAGGAGGACAGGCATTTGTCATAAACAGTAATGACAGAATGGAACGGCTGCTTACGATGTCCGGAATATTTAAGATCGTAACAAAAGCAGGAAATTTTGAGGAAGCGTATCGGACTGTACATACCTCATAGAAGAAAAGGAGAAGACGGAAATGGACAGAAATGAAATGAAAATAGAATTTGGAAGTGATCCAAGAAATGAGAGCTTTGCAAGAGTTGTTGTTGCATCATTTATGACAAGAACAAATCCGACCTTAGAAGAAGTGGCAGATGTAAAAACAGCGGTATCAGAGGCTGTTACGAATTCGATCATCCATGGATATAAAGGAGAAGATGGTGTGATCGAAATTGTATCCCGTATTGCAAACAGAATCCTGTACATAGAGATCACAGATCATGGATGCGGAATCGAAGATGTTGATAAAGCTATGGAACCGATGTATACAACCGGAACAGATGGAAGATCAGGAATGGGATTTTCATTTATGGAAGCGTTTATGGATGAACTGACGGTGGAATCGGAGCCGGGAGTCGGAACAGTAGTAAAGATGACGAAAAAAATAGGGACAGGATGTGCGATGTAAATGGAAAATAATCTGGATCTTCTTTTACAGGCGAAAAATGGGGATGACCATGCAAAAGAGAAACTGGTTGAACAGAATCTTGGGCTTGTATGGAGTGTAGCAAGAAGATTTACAGGACGAGGATATGACATCGAGGATTTGTTTCAGATCGGATGTATAGGACTGATCAAATGTATTGACAAGTTCAGCTTTGAGTATGATGTAAAATTTTCCACATATGCAGTACCGCTGATTCAGGGAGAAATCAGACGTTTTCTACGGGATTCCGGTGCAATCAAGGTGAGCAGAAGCCTGAAAGAAATGAATATGAAGGTAGAACAGTACAGACAGAAGATAAAGAAAGAAAAAGGTTATGAACCGGAGATTACGGAGATAGCTGCTGCGCTGTCTTTTGATGCCGGAGATATTGTAATGGCGATGGAAGCGTCGATGGAGATTGAATCTTTAGATACGCCCGGAGTCCTATCAAAGACTGAGGAATACAGTCAGGATATTGTGGATCATATTACGCTGTCACAGCTGTTGGATCGGCTTGATCCGGACGAACAGATGCTGATCAGACTTCGATATTTTGAAGACCGTACACAGACAGAGACAGGAAAGGCGCTTGGACTCAGTCAGGTTCAGGTAAGCAGGAAGGAGAAAAAAATTTTAGAGAAGCTCAAAGAATATGTATAAAATATAACAAATGCTGACATCCTATTTTCTATAGGAATATGGAATAAAGCGGGTGATGAAAAATGGCATATATGGTCTATCTGCAGCTGGCTGAAAATGTTCTTGCCGAACAGCGGAAAGTTCGGATAAAGGATGTATCAAAGGTTGTAGCGGATAATCCGGATCTGAAGAACAAAATCGAAAAGCTTGTGCTTATGAATTTTTCAACCGGTTCAAAAGGGCAGCAGGTCATATCGATTCTGGATATCATTGAGGAGATCAAGAAGAATTGCGACGAGGAAGTCAGCATTATAAATCTTGGCCAGCCAAATGTGGTTGTATATTACAAAGCATTTGATCCGTCAGACCGGATCAAGCAGACATTTAAGTTTATTCTGCTCTGTCTGATCGCATTCTTTGGGGCGGGATTTTCTATCATATCTTATAATTCCGATGTAAACCTGCTTGGACAGCTTGACCTGCTGCAAAATGTATTTACCGGGGGAAGTGAGTCCGGGGCTGCGATAGGAGCCGTCTCCTATTCAATCGGGTTATTTATCGGAATCATCATATTCTTTAATCACGGAACCAATAAGAAATTCACGGATGATCCGACACCGCTTCAGGTCCAGATGCGCCAATATGAACAAGAAGTGAACCAGACGATCATAACGGATGCTACAAGAAAGAAGGATGTCCGGGATGCTGATTAGACTTATCTGTTATGCGGCTGTTGCATTTATTGGCGGTGCAGCAATATCCAGTGGATATTTTGCATTTATTTCCCTGATCGGTGTATTTCCGAAGCTTGCTGAAAAGGTAAAAGGTGACAGGCACTATATGTTGATTGAATGTCTGCTTGCCTATGGTGCGGTTGTGGGTAATGTCATTTATCTGTTTAATATCAGAATTCCGCTTTTACTTCCCGGTCTGGCATTTGTCACTTTGTTCGGCGGTATATTTACCGGCTGTCTGGTTGGAGCTCTGGCAGAGGTGTTAAATGTGTTCCCGATCATTTCAAGGCGGTTTTCCGTCAGACGGTATATTCCCTATGTGATCTATGCGGTGGCTGCAGGTAAACTTGTAGGATCGATAATAGGACTGATCTCTACCGGACTGGTCTGACAGACAAAACAAAGAAAACGTATAAAAATGAAAGAAACAGAGGTGTACGGTATGAAATATGAACCAAAAGAAAAGGAATATAATCAGTATGTAGAAACAGTAACTCCGACATCGAATTCATTCAGAAACTGTCTTTGGGCATTTCTGGTTGGAGGACTCATCTGTACGATCGGGCAGGGTTTGTTTAACCTGTTACAGTATTTTGGATGGAATAAGAACGACAGTTCTTCCTATGTGTCTGTTATTCTTGTTTTGATCAGCGTTATCCTGACAGGGTTTAATCTTTATAAGAAGATAGCCAAATACGGTGGGGCGGGTGCACTTGTTCCGATCACTGGTTTTGCAAATGGCGTCTGTGCCCCGGTCATAGAATTTCAGACCGAAGGTGAGGTGTTTGGAAAAGGTGTGAAATGTTTCACGATCGCAGGACCTGTTATCATGTATGGAATTTTCGTGTCATGGGGACTCGGAGTCATTTATTGGATCTGTAAACTTGCCGGCTGGGTATAACCCTGCCGGTATGTGTTTGTTCCAAAATTGTTACATATTTTTTATGAAAGAATATAGCTTTTGTGAAATATTTCTTTCCTTTGGAATCCGTATTGACATATAAAAATTCCTATGATAACTTTAACAAATGGTTGAATATATTAATGTAGGGGATTTTAACCATCAGTTTGATGCGTATATCCTCAAATGTAGTAAAATGGAGATACATCATGAAAAAAGCAAAAAGAAGTATTACTACAACGATATGTGTTATTGTTGCATTAGGTGTGTTTTATCTGATCGCATGTGCATGTATCGGAAATAAAAAATTTTTCCCGAATACAAGCATTAACGGAATTGATGTCAGCAGTATGACAGTGGCACAGGCGGCAGAGGAAGTAAAAGAGCAGTTCCGGACGGAATACAGCAATGCATCCATTGACGTAACGGTTAAGGATAAGAAATACTGTATCGTGATTGAAGATGCACTTGATCTGGATGTTACGGATGCAGTAAAAAAGGCAAATGATGAGAAGCATTCCTTCCTTGCAAGAGGATGGAATTTTGTAGCTGCCTTGTTCGGAGATCAGGAGATTCAGGCAAAACCTTCATTGAAGGATAAGAAGCTGTTATATACGGCAGTTAAGCAGTCTGAGCTTAATAAGTTAGAAGGGCTTGAAGATAAGTATTATACGGTAGAAAAAGATAAGATTATCGTAACAAAGGGTAGAGGCGGTTATGTTGTAGATACCGATGCGCTGGTTGACCGGATGGCTGAGCTGATCACGGCCGGTAACTATGCAGAGTCGATCGAATGTCCGCTTACATATGGAGATGTAGATCTTGATCTGATCTATAATGAGGTCTATGTTGAACCCGCAGATGCTACACTTGATCCTGAAAATGATTATAGTGTAACAGATTCTGTAACCGGTGTCAGCTTTGATAAAGATGCAGCTGCAAAGAAATTAGAGGCAGCCAAGGATGGTGAAGAGGTCAGTATAGATCTGGTATATACAGAACCTGAATTGTCAAAGGAGACTTTACAGTCCTATCTGTTCCGTGATACCTTAAGTTCGTTCAGCACGAATGTTGGAGGGACAGAAGCGAGAAAGTCTAATGTTGCAAAGGCCGCTGAGAATTGTAATGGAACGATTCTTATGCCGGGTGAGCAGTTCTCGTTTAACAATGTTGTAGGACAGAGAACGATTGAAAATGGTTTCAGCGCAGCACCTTCTTATGTTAATGGTGAATCCGTGGATGAAGTTGGAGGAGGAATCTGTCAGGTATCGTCTACACTGTATGATGCATGTCTGTATGCGAATCTTCAGATCAACGAAAGACACTGTCATCCACATCCGTCTGCCTATGTAGATACAGGATTTGATGCAACAGTATCTTGGGGCGGTCCGGATTACAGATTTACAAATAACACCGATTATCCGATCAAGATCGTTTCATCTTATGGCGGTGGCGTTGTTACCTGTTCTATCTATGGAACAAAATTAAAAGGCTTTAAAGTGTCCTTATCCAGTGAAGTTGTAGCAACCTACGATTACGAGACAGAATACGAGGATGATGATACCTTAGAAGAAGGAGAAGAAAAAGTCTCTGTAACAGGTATCACCGGACTTAAGGTTCAGACCTATCGTACCGTATATGATGAAAATGGTGAGAAGATATCATCCGAACCGGAATCCGTCAGTGTCTATGACAAACGTAACAAAGTCATTCTACGAGGAACAAAAGAGAAAGAGACAACTGAGGAGAAGAAAGATTCCGAAAAGAAAGACGATAAGAAATCGGATAAAAAGTCAGACAAAAAGTCGGATAAAAAAGATGATACAAAAACAGACAAGTCCGACGATAAGACAACAGAAGAAACGGACAAAGCAGAATAAAATAATATATAAAAGCTTATAAAGAAAATAATATATATGGCAGAAAGAAAAAGAAGACATTTGTCTTATGTAGTGACCTTACGAGGATTTCGTTGAGAGATGCATAGTGCCAGTAAATACGGGTGCCTGTTTGAGCTCGAAGAGCGAGTTGGCACAGGAGTATTTACGAATCAGGCATATGCATCGAACAGAAACCGCAGTAAGACATTATATAAGACAAATGTCTTCTTTTTCTTTTGTTCTATACAATAGAGCTATTCATCATGCTCGATCGTCTTCACTTCCTGGTTTGTGTAAAGGTTTACATAGTGAGGACGAAGCTTCGAATAGATGATCTTCTGTTCACTGTACAGGCTGTAGTAGCCGGATAACATATAGCTGACACTGGCTCCGATAGCAAAGAGCAGAATGCCGCTTGCACCGAATAATTCAATACTGAGGACTAAAGATGCCAGTGGACAGTTTACAACGCCACAGAACAGACATACAAGCCCCATAGCGGCTCCAAAGCCGGGATCAAGTCCGATCCAGCCACCTACGGTACAACCGACTGTAGCGCCGATAAAGAAAGAAGGAACGATCTCACCGCCACGGAAGCCACAGCCGATGGTAATACAGGTAAAGATCAGTTTGAGCAGGAAAGCTTCCGGTTTTGCTTCTCCATGAATTGCCTGCTCGATGATATTCATACCTGCTCCGTTGTAATCATTGGAACGAACTAATATAGTGAGCAGAACCACAAGGACACCACCAACGAAGATCCGTACATATTGATTTTTGAAAAATTTCTTAAAGGCTTTTCCTGTTGCCTGCATAGACAGGCAGAATAATATACTGACTATCGCAACGACAACTGCGAGGATAACAACACGAATACCGGTTGCCAGGGACATATCGGGAACCTGATTTAGTATAAAGTAAGTTGGAGTTATATGAAATTTTTCAGTGATCGCATATGCAATGGTTGCTGACAGGATACAAGGCACCAGAGCACTGTAGTAGAGAATACCGATACTGATAACCTCAACGCTGAATAAGGCAGCGGTGACCGGTGTTCCGAATAAAGCAGCAAATACAGCACTCATGCCACATAGCGTCATAATGTGCTTATCGTTATCATTCATTTTTACCAGTTTTCCGATTGACGCGCCGATGCTTCCGCCAATCTGCAAAGCAGCTCCTTCACGACCGGCGGATCCCCCGAAAAGATGAGTGATAGCGGTTGAGATAAATATTAACGGAGCCATTCGAAATGGAACATTATACTCTGAATTTCGGATTGAACCGATGACCAGATTTGTACCTTTGTCGTGCTTAAGTCCGCAGCTTCTGTATAAGAAGATGATGACCAGACCGGCAAGAGGCAGAAGATATATGATCCATGAATGACTGTCCCGATATTTTGTAACATATTCAACGCTGTAGTGGAAGGCTGTTCCGACAGCACCACAGGTTGTTCCGATTATAATAGAACATATTATCCATTTTATAAATGTTTTAATATATCGTTTTATTCGATCAATACAGTTTAACCAATATTCTTTTGTAAAAAGCATAATTAACTCCATTTCAGATTTTCTTTTAAAATCTGCATACCGGATATCTGATCTTATATGCAGTCGATAATTTGCATCTGTTTAAGATTACTCCGAAATGAAGAATTTGTCCAGCGCATATTCTGCATGTATAAATTACCTGCAAATTACAAATGAATAAATATTATTACAATGTAAAAAGAAAGGATACACATAACATGAACAGGATGATAGGAAAACAGAGTGTTAGTTTTACGGATCCCCCATATATATTGGGAGAGGCATCTGTCTGCGGACCGAAAGAAGCAGACGGACCGCTTGCGGGATATTTTGATATCGTATCGGAAGATCCGACATTTGGAAAGGATTCATGGGAAGAAGGAGAGAGCGAGATGGTAAAGCAAGCAGTGGAGCTTGCGATCAAAAAGGCAGGTAAAGAGAAACCTGATATCCGTTATCTGTTCGCAGGAGATCTGCTGGGGCAGCTGATCGCGACAACCTTCGGTGTCAAGGATATGGATATACCGATCTTTGGCTTATATGGAGCCTGTTCGACCTGCGGTGAGGGTTTATCACTTGCGGCGATGACAGTTGCGGCAGGATATGCAGATTATGTTGTCTCGGCAACCTCCAGTCATTATGGAAGTGCGGAGAAACAGTTCCGGTTTCCACTGGAATACGGAAATCAGCGTCCGTTGTCCGCGACATGGACGGTAACCGGAAGCGGAGCATTTGTAATAGGAAGTAAAAAAGATGATGATGCACCTGTATCTGTCAGGATCAAAGGAGTTACGACAGGGAAGATCGTTGATTACGGTGTAAAAGATTCCTTTAATATGGGAGCATGTATGGCTCCTGCTGCGGCAGATTTGATCTATCAGAATCTACAGGATTTTGATGTGAAACCGACATATTATGATCGGATCATTACCGGCGATCTGGGAAAGATTGGTCGGAAAATTTTGATTGATCTGCTAAAAGATAATGGTGTAGATATCAGCAGACAGCATATGGATTGTGGAATTGAGATATTTGATAATGAAGAACAGGATACACATTCAGGCGGCTCGGGATGCGGCTGTTCGGCGATCACACTTGCAGGGTATATATTAAAACAGCTTCGTGAGGGTTCATGGAAAAGGGTACTTTTCGTGCCTACGGGAGCCCTTCTGTCTACGGTCAGTTACAACGAAGGTCAGAATATACCGGGTATTGCACATGGTGTAATAATAGAAAGGGAGTAGAGATAGTATATGGATTATATAAAAGCATTTATTATTGGTGGATTGATCTGTGTTCTGGTTCAGATCCTTATGGATAATACAAAGCTGTTGCCGGGACGCATAATGGTACTTCTTGTCTGTACGGGGGCGGTTCTCGGTGCGATAGGGGTGTATGAACCATTTTTAGAATTTGCAGGCTGTGGAGCATCCGTTCCCTTATCGGGATTTGGATATAACCTCTGGAAGGGAATCAAAGAAGCGGTAGATCAGGATGGATTCATAGGACTGTTCCGGGGAGGCTTTAAAATGGCGGCAGTGGGAACCTCCGCGGCATTGATCTTTTCTTATATAGCATCACTGATATTTAAACCAAAGATGACGAAATAGAATTAATCCACATAAAAGAAAGAACGCTGATGTTTATCCTATTATTACGCAAGACACTTTCGCTCTATCCGCGGTGTAACGGCACATAGGACAGCAAAATACGCTGTCGAAGTGCCGACACGAGTAACTGAGACCTTAGCGAAGCAATGCTGAGGTTAGTTCGAAGTTACACAGAGTGGATAGGCTTGCTACATAATAGATAAACACCAGCGTTCTCTTTTATGTGTATTACTCTTATTCTCTATTACTCACCGCCCGAGCTTGTTTCAGGCTCTGTTGCAGGCTTTGTAGTAGGTTCTGTAGTAGGCTCCGGTGTCGGAGGTTCCGTAGTAGGTTCTGTAGTAGGCTCCGGTGTCGGAGGTTCTGTGGTAGGTTCCTCTGTCGTAGGCTTGTCTTTCTTCTTGAAGACAGCCTTGATCGTATGATTTCCCTTTACCTTCGAGAATTTGTAAGAGGTTACCGCACCAACGGAGCTTCCATCTACGATTACATCTGAAATGGTATAGCCCTTATCAGGTGTGATGTAGAAGGTTGTTGATTTGCCCTTCTTAACGGTTATTGTAGGTGAGATCGAACCGCCGCCTTCTGAAGATGAGGAGATCTTGTACTCTTTCTTATCTTCCTCTGTGGTATCCTCTGTTTCTTCTTCCTCAGGATGAAGTGGACATTTCTCTTTTAAGATATCCTGATCGTATTCGAAGTCGGCATCGATGATCTCGATCTTTCCATCGTCATCAACTGTATAATAATAAGTGGTTGTTTCCTTACATGTGTTTGTAGCAGGCTTATGAGATTCGTTACAAAGCACGATCTTTTTATTACCGCCACATTTCTTTGTCGGAACTGTTCCTTTTGCAAAATAATCTGTAATCGTATCGCAGCCTTCTACCGGAAGAAGACCGGTATCCTTACAAACGGTTGCACGGATAATTCCGTCCGGCATCTCAAATGTCTTTGAAGTATCTAAGCCTTTGACTTCTGTAATTTCATCCATGATCTTACGCCACATATTCTTGTGATAGTTTCCTGCGGCAAAGTTTGTATTCACATCAAATCCTATCCAGATAGATGCGGTATAGTATGGAGTGTATCCACAGAACCATGCATCGTAGTTGCTGGAGGTTGTACCTGTCTTACCTGCGGTATAAAGACCACATGAAAGATTTGCGGCAGTACCGGTACCGATCGTTACTACATCATGCATTGCACTTGTTAATAACCATGCATTCTGAGGTGAAATAACTGCGGATTCCTCCGGTTTCCGGTTATCGATCAGCAGGTTTCCGTCATGGTCATATACTTCTGTATAGAAGATAGGTTTGATATAATTGCCTTCATTTGCAATTGTTGCATATGCAGCTGTGATCTCAAGGTTTGTGATGCCATCGGTCAGACCGCCAAGGGCGAGGGACTGGTTGATGTCCGATTCAATTCCGCCGCTTGAATTCGTACGGCTCTTTACAAGAGTTGTAAATCCAAGCTTTAACAGGTATTCGTAAGCAAGTTCCGGAGTAACATCCGTGATCGTCTTAACAGCAAGAATATTCATGGAATTCTGAATAGCCTGTCGGATCGTGCTTGGACCACGGTAGCCACTGTACCAGTTTCTGACTTCGCCGCCGTTTGCATAGGTGTATGGTTCATCTTTGTATACGGTTGCAAGACTCATGCCGCAGCCGTCCAGTGCAGGAAGGAAAGATGCTACAACCTTAAAGGTTGATCCGGGCTGTCTGGTTGCTTCTGTAGCACGATTAAAGGAACGATCCTCTGTCTTTTCTCCACGTCCGCCGACGATCGCTTTTACCTGACCGGTCTCCTGATCCATCAGGGTGAAGGAGATCTGTGGTTCAACGCTTACCTTATAGCTTTCGAGCTGTTCTTTGTATCCGGTATCTGCAATCAGGTGAGCCTTATATTCATCGGCAGCGGCTCTTGCGTCATCCTCGCTGGAGAAGATCAGGTCGAAAGAAGACTGTCCTTTTTCTTCCTGGAACCATGTTACCATCATGTTCTGACTGTAGTTATACTGTTCACCATTGTCATCTACGAGAGTCAGTGCATAGGAGAGCTGGTAACTGTCAGTTGGATAGTTGTCCTCATCATTTAATACAGTATCACAGATATCCTGAATCTCTGTATCCTGACAGGTATGAACTTCCAGACCGCCGGAGTAGATCATACTGTCTGCCTCTGATTTGGAATATCCCATTGCCATGAAGTCATCTTCCAGCTGGTTAATTACTTCATCGATGTAATAGGAGTTTACCTTTGTCGGTGATGATTTCTTTATGGATGATACCTTTTTGATCTCAGCATATACATCATCGGCAATTGCTGTATCATAATCTGACTGGGAGATCATGTTCTGATCTAGCATATTTTTAAGAACCATCAGTCGTCTTTTGGCATTTTCTTCCGGGAAAACGACAGGGTCAAATTTACTTGGGTTCTGAGGGATTGCAGCGAGAACCGCACACTCGGAGATCGTCAGGTCTTTTAACTGTTTATTAAAATAATACTGGGATGCGGTTTCTACTCCGTATCGTCCCTGACCAAGGTAGATAGTATTCAGATAGTATTCAGCGATACTTTTCTTTGGCAGGACTTTTTCAATCTCAACAGCGAGATACTGTTCCTGAACCTTACGTTCGATCTTGTCAAACATGGTTTTCTCATCCAGACCGACATTGAAGATCTGGTTCTTGATCAACTGCTGGGTCAGTGTGCTGGCACCCTGATCAAAGTCACCGGACTGGAGACCGTGGGCGAAGGCACGCATGATACCCTGAACATCGATACCGTTATGCTCCCAGAAACGTTTATCTTCAATCGCGATAAAGGAATTTACAAGTGTTTCCGGGATATCATCGTAGTAAACATATTCGCGATTTGCATCGAAGCTTGCAAGAACTTTGAGTTCCTTGCCGTCCTGATCGTACAGGGTTGTCTGATATCCTTTCGGGATCAGATCCTTTGCATTTACCTCCGGTGTATCATCCAGAATTCCCTTTAGTGCACCGAAGCCGGCTCCGATACCAAGAACAATGATCGCCAGAAATAAGACAAGCATTGCCTTGAACAGAGAAACCGTCAGTTTCTTTTTATTTCGGGGTAGTTTAGAAACGAGAGCTTTCTGTTTCTTTTCCACGCCCTTTTTGCTAAAATCCATGGAAAATCCTCCTTAAATTAAGTTCGATCATAAATACAACTCATTATAGCAGAGATTTACATAATAATAAAGTATAAAATCATTTCTGAAATAAAATTAAGGCATTTTAAAAAACTGTGTGCTATACTTGTATTATATGTAAAAAATACGATATGAATAAGCATAAAAGTCAGAATAAAAAAGAAAGGAATACAGACACTATGTTTGAATCGATTGAAGATGCAGTTGCTACATGGAAAGAAGAATACTCATTTATTGAAGATGCAGTTGTAACCGGTTATGAGGGCGGCTATCCGATTGTGGATTTCACGATCGGTAAAGCCGCATGGAGCCTTGTAAAAGACAAGAGCAAATTTAAACGGATCGTCCGTTCTTCCGAGATGGAGGGAGGAATAGAGGTTGGTGTATCTACCTGTTTTAAGGATACGGCATTTGTAAAATGGAACCCACCGGTTATGACGATCTGTGGATATCCTGAGGTAATAAACCGGATAATTAAAAAGATTATGTAAGATAATGTGGAACAGGCATTGCCCCGGTGAATAGAAATATTCATTCGGGGCATTTTATATACCAGAGCATACCGGCTGAAACTACGATTTTCTGCCGGAGAGAGAATAGACAGAAATGGGGAACGGCTATGGAACGAACGATTCGGACAGACCTTGCGATAGAATTACGAGAAGATATAAAAGATCGCGGAGAATTGGATGGAATACAGATTGCGACAAAGATCCACCGGCAGGGTATCAGGACAACGACGATCAATGTAACAAATGAGAAAGGGGCAGAGACACTTGGCAAGCCTCTTGGAACTTATATTACGATCGAATGTCCGGAGATCAGGGAATTTGATGAAACGATCCATGAGCCGTTGTGCCGTGAACTATCAAATAATCTTAAAAAATTACTGGGAGATGCAAGCTCCGTTCTGGTCGTAGGTCTCGGAAACCGTGAGGTGACACCGGATTCACTCGGTCCGCTGGTTGTTGATCATCTCTTTATAACCAGACATCTGGGAATCGAGAAGATCCCTGTATCGGGCAGACAGGAATATGATATATCGGCGATCTGTCCGGGCGTTATGGCACAGACAGGAATTGAAACGGTGGAGATCATAAAAGGAATCTGTGGGAATATCAAGGTAGATGCGGTTCTTGTAATTGATGCTCTTGCGGCCAGAAGCAGTAAGCGGTTGAACAAGACTGTGCAGCTTACGGATACCGGGATCAGTCCGGGCTCCGGCGTCGGAAATAACCGGATGGAGATCAACTCAGATAATATAAAAACAAAGGTCATCGCACTTGGAGTTCCGACAGTTATATCGGTTCCGTCTATCATTGATGATTCTCTTGATGAGATCGCCGATGCATTTGATCAGATACATGGGAAGAAGCTGGTGAAAGAATTGTCCGAGCAGCAGAGATATCAGATCGCATATCATCTGGTAGAACCGGAGCTTGCGGATATGTTTGTTACTCCAAAAAATATTGATGAACTGGTAAGGCGAATCAGCTTCACAATATCCGAAGCAATAAATGGTATTATTTTCAGGAAGGACTCATATACTGATAAATAATAAAAAGTAATGAGTTTATCCGGAATGAGAAACTGTCAGACAAGATGCGAAAAAAGAAGAATGCGTTATTGTTTTTTTCTGGTCATAGCCTTTTTTGCAATATGGTTTGCAAAATGTGATGATGAGACAAAGGCAGATATGCTGCGACAGCTTCTGACAGGAACGATATCGTCGGATCAGAAGCCGAATATACAGCAGGAGGGAAAGCAACATGAAGAAGCATCCTGTTTTTTAGAAGATTGTTTACAGGAATATTGCCTTGCAGGTGCATTTGTGTCCTGTGCATCAGAACAGGAGACGGATATTGCAGAGACGGACATTCGGAAGGATCTATCGAAAAATGTCATGCGGGAGAACAGAGAAGCGACAGCATCGATAGCTGCGATGGCAGGATGTCGCAGTTATATGCAGGAAAAGCTTGCTGATTATGATTATATAAAAAATCACTTCTATGTGATCGACAGTACGACAAATGTATCCAGGGAAGAATTAAACGGGCAGGATCTTGCCTCTATGGATCTGACGATCGATACAGAGGATAAGAACTATAAGGTGCTGATCTATCATACACACGGAACGGAGAGCTTTAAAGATTCCGAGCCGGGCAAGGTTGAGGATACCGTGATCGGCGTTGGTGATTACCTGACGCAGCTTCTCGAAGAGAATTACGGGGTGGCAGTCTATCACGATACGACAGCCTACGATATGACCGGTGGGGAGTTGGATCGAAGCGCGGCATATGATTATGCAAGAGAGGGAGTTCAGAAGATTCTTACGGAATACCCGTCTATTGATGTCGTGATCGATATTCACAGAGACGGTGTAGCCGAGGATACATATCTAATCACGGAGATCGGGGGAAAAAAGGCTGCGCAGATTATGTTTTTAAACGGAGTGAGCCGATTAAATAAGAACGGAGACATATCATATCTGGCAAATCCATACAAAACAGAAAATCTTGCCTTCAGTCTGCAGATGTATCTGACGGCACAGGCAAATTATGAGTCCTTTGTAAGAAAGATATTTGTTAAGGGATATCGATATAATCTGGATCTGAAGCCTCGGTCGTTATTAGTAGAGGTCGGCAGCCAGACGAATACGGTAGAAGAGGCAAAAAATGCCATGGAACCGCTGTCTGCAATTCTTTACAAAGTATTGAGCGGAAAGTGAGATTGTGTTATGATAATGAACACGAAATTATTTGCCTGCAGAAATGCATGCTTAAAATAAAAAGAGAAAAGAAATTCAGATACCGGAGGAAAACAGGATGGCTCATATAGATCAGTCAAAGATACGAAACTTTTGCATTATAGCGCATATCGATCATGGGAAATCGACACTTGCGGACAGGATTATAGAAAAGACTGGCTTATTGACTGAACGTGAGATGCAGAATCAGGTGCTTGATAATATGGATCTGGAGCGGGAACGTGGAATCACGATCAAGGCACAGTGCGTTCGTACGATCTATAAAGCACAGGATGGAGAAGAATATATCTTCAATCTGATCGATACCCCGGGGCATGTTGATTTTAATTATGAAGTATCAAGAAGTCTGGCTGCCTGCGAGGGTGCAATCCTGGTTGTGGATGCAGCACAGGGAATCGAGGCACAGACACTTGCAAATGTATATCTTGCGATCGATCACGATCTGGATGTTATGCCGGTTATCAATAAGATCGATCTTCCTTCGGCCGAACCGGAGCGTGTGGTAAATGAGATTGAAGATGTGATCGGAATCGAAGCGCAGGATGCTCCGAGAATTTCGGCAAAGAATGGTATCAATATCGATCAGGTCTTAGAGCAGATCGTTACGAAGATCCCGGCACCAGCAGGAGATCCGGAAAAACCGCTTCAGGCACTTATATTTGACAGTATTTACGATTCATATAAAGGTGTTATCATATTCTGCCGCTTATTCGACGGTGTGGTAAAACGTGGGACGTCTATCCGTATGATGGCAACCGGAGCTGTTGCAGAGGTAGTAGAAGTAGGAATCTTCGGGGCTGGCAGATTCGTTCCATGTGATGAATTATCGGCAGGAATGGTAGGCTATATCACTGCCAGCTTAAAGAATGTCAGAGATACTACAGTCGGTGATACCGTTACAGATAACGACAATCCATGCGCAGAGGCGCTTCCGGGATATAAGAAGGCACAGCCTATGGTCTACTGCGGACTTTATCCGGCAGATGGAGCCAAATACCCGGATCTTCGCGATGCATTGGAGAAGCTTCAGTTAAATGATGCGTCCTTAAGCTTTGAGCCGGAGACATCGATCGCACTTGGTTTCGGTTTCCGTTGCGGTTTCCTTGGACTTCTGCATCTGGAGATCATACAGGAGCGGTTGGAGCGCGAGTTCAATCTGGATCTTGTTACGACTGCGCCGGGCGTTGTTTACCGTGTGCATACAACGGATGGCAAGATGATCGAACTGACGAATCCGTCCAATCTGCCGGATCCGTCGAATATCGAATATATGGAAGAGCCGTTTGTATCCGCGGAGATCATGGTCACTACAGAATATGTAGGTGCGATCATGCAGCTCTGTCAGGAACGCCGTGGCGTATATCAGGGAATGGAATATATGGAAGAAACCAGAGCGCTGCTTCGGTATGACCTTCCGTTAAATGAGATCATCTATGATTTCTTTGATGCATTAAAATCAAGATCCAGAGGTTATGCGTCCTTTGACTATGAGATGAAGGGCTATGTGCGGAGCGAGCTTGTAAAACTTGATATCCTGATCAATAAAGAAGAGGTCGATGCGTTGTCCTTCATTCTTCATCAGGATACTGCTTACGAACGCGGAAGAAAGATGTGCGAGAAGTTAAAGCAGGAGATCCCAAGACATTTATTTGAGATTCCGATTCAGGCAGCGATCGGCAACAAGGTCATTGCCAGAGAGACGGTAAGAGCAGTCAGAAAGGATGTCCTTGCAAAATGTTACGGTGGAGATATCTCCCGTAAGAAGAAGCTTCTGGAGAAACAGAAGGAAGGTAAGAAACGTATGCGTCAGATCGGAAATGTAGAGATTCCGCAGCAGGCGTTTATGAGCGTATTAAAACTTGATGAGGAATAAATATAAAAAAATTGCAGGTTGAATCAGGACATTTAGAATGAAATAAATCAAAAATGATCCTGATATAAGCAGAAAGCAGCTTACAGAAAAAACGAGAAGGCAGGAAAAACACATGAGAAAAAAACTGAGCATTTATATACATATTCCGTTTTGTGTTAAGAAGTGTGTATATTGTGATTTCCTGTCTTTTGGTGCGGATGACCCGCAGATCAACCGGAGCGGTGCGGTCAGAAAGGCATATGTCCAGAGCATTTGCAGAGAGTTATTAAGCTATAAAAGCATATCAAAGGACTATATTGTAAAAACGATATTTATAGGCGGAGGAACTCCGTCTATACTTTTACCGGGCGAGATCATGAATATATTGGCGACCCTTAGAAGCATTTTTAAAGTGGACGAAGAAGCCGAGATTACGATTGAGGTGAATCCGGGTACCCTGACTGCGATCAAAGCAGCGGAATATCTGGCGGCCGGGATCAATCGTATGAGTATCGGACTGCAGTCCGCACACAATGATGAGCTTGCCATGCTTGGCAGGATACATACATATGAACAGTTTCTGACATCCTATCAGACAGCACGTGACGCAGGCTTCAGAAATATCAATGTCGACCTGATCTCTGCGATCCCGGGGCAGACGCTTCATTCCTACCTGGATACACTAGAGCGTGTATTGAAGTGCAGACCGGAGCATATCTCTTCATATAGCCTGATCGTGGAAGATGGAACACCGCTTGCGGGGAATCAGAAACTCCTTTCAAAGCTTCCGGATGAGGAAACAGACCGTGAAATGTATGAAGCAACCGGAAAGGTACTCGAGATGTCAGGATATAAAAGGTATGAGATCTCAAATTATGCAAAGCCCGGATATGAATGCAGACATAATATCGTATACTGGACGATGGATGAATATATCGGGATCGGTATAGGTGCGGCTTCCTTTTTTAATGGAAGAAGATATTCGAATACGTCAGATATAAAACAGTATGTCGATACGATGGAGGAAGTATTTGAAAAACGCTCGATCGATGAAACGTACCGGATACCGGAGCTGCTTTCGATCAGACATATTGATGAAACTGTAGATGTTGATACATTGATGGAAGAATATGTGATCTTTGGGCTTAGAATGACCAGAGGGATCAGTGCGGCGGATTTCTATGAACGATTCGGCCATTCCTTATATGATGTTTATGGGGATATTATAAGAGGGTATGTGGCAAGCGGACATATGAAAGATGAAAAGGGGATGGTATGTTTTACCAGAAAGGGAATCGATGTAAGTAACAGGATTCTTGTAGATTTTTTACAGGATAAAGATAAATGAAATGATAGTCGGGGACAGGTTCGGATATGATAAAAGAGACGAATGAGCAGCAGACCGCTGTTATTATAGAAATAAATGAACTGAATTATACCTATCCTGGAACAGAACAGCCGTTGTGGGAGAAGAATCTGACATTTGTACTGCGTAAAGGCGAGATTGTCGGACTGGCGGGACAAAATGGAAGTGGAAAGAGCACGTTACTTCGTATGTTGGCGAGCTTTATTCCCCGGAAAAAGGGCAGCTGCTCAGGACAGATAAATGTAATAGATATATCCGGCAGAGATATGGCATGTGTGATCGACAGACCCTCTTTTTTTTCAGACCTTTCCGTGCGTGATAATATAAAAATGATGGAGCATATGAACGGAGATAAGCAGCTTACGGATGAAGCTTTGATCGATCTTTTGGGTATCCATGAATTTGACCGGATCAAAGCATCTAAGCTGTCACTTGGCAATAAACAGAAGCTTGCGCTTTGTCTTGCGATCCATAAAGAGACAAGGCTGGCATTGCTTGATGAACCGTTGAACGGGCTTGATCCGTTTACGAGAGCATCGTTTTTATCTTATCTGGAGAAACGAAGAAAACAAGGAATGGCGGTTATTCTTACCAGCCACATACCCGGAGATCTGGAACAGGTTTGTGACCGGATTATTTACCTGTAATATAAAAAACCACTCACGGGTATATTAAAAACAGGAGATAGATCCGGTTATTTCTTATTTAGAGGGAGCGTAGGCAACAGTATGAATGTTTACAGAGCAGAAGTATTTCGATATGGCAAAAGCTTTTATGGCAGAATGATCATGATTCTGGTGATTCCGTTTGCGATTCTTGTAGCAGCTTTTCTTCATTATGTAAGTGCAGGGGTAAGCAGCGACTTCCTGGCGGCAGCAGGCTTTTCAGAACAGACGATTACAGCGATCAAAGGTCAGATGGATGGAATCGCTTATATTGCATCGGCTTTTTCTGCTTCTGAGCTTCTGGTCCTTCTTATGATGTTTCCGGTTATCCTTCATATATCCGAAGACTACGAACAGAATACCATACGCTGCGAGCTGCAGAGAAGTAAAAGCAGAGCGGCCTGTTATATTGCCAGAGTGCTGGCGGCAGTTACTTATGCATGGGGGATCTTACTGGAATATATTCTGATTTCAGGGATTGCGGCTGCTTTGTTTTTTAGAAATGTCCCTGAAGCTTCAGAAGCTTCCCGGATTGGAAAAACAATGCTTGCGATAGTGCTGCAGTTTATAATGATCGGAGCCTGCGCGATGTTTGCATTTATGTTGGTTTCACTGATCAGACATTCGGTATTGTCTATGACTGCCGCGGTTCTTTTGGTGCTGTTATTTACACCCGGAGTTCGTGTCCTTGTGGATCTGTTTAATCTGCCGGCGTGGTTTGATAACATCTGGATCGTGCAGCTTCTCGGTATGACAAGTGACCTTACATTTAACGGAACAGATGCGGTAGCTGCGATTATCATCAGTCTTTTATATGCCGTGATTTCTACAGGACTCGGCATTCATTTTTTCAAAGCTCAAAAAATATAAATTTTCTTGATTTTTTTCAAAATAAATGTTGACAAACAAGGTAGTGGGTGTTAGATTAATTTTAGTGGTTAGCACTCGGAGTATTTGAGTGCTAACAAAATGAAAGGGATGAGCAGATGGAACTTGACGAGAGAAAAGTCAAAATTCTGAAAGCTATCGTTTCCAATTATTTAGAGACCGGAGAACCTGTAGGATCGCGGACGATTTCAAAGTATACAGATTTGAACTTAAGTTCGGCGACGATCAGGAATGAGATGTCTGATCTGGAGGACATGGGTTATATATGTCAGCCGCATACATCTGCAGGAAGAATTCCAACGGACAAAGGATATCGGTTCTATGTTGACAGCCTTATGAATGAGAAGATAGAGGCTGAGACAGAGAAGGGAAATCTTCTTGAACGAGTTGATAAAATGGAGAAGATGCTGAAGCAGGTTGCCCGGGTATTAGCGGCAAATACGAATTATGCCACACTGGTTACCACACCTCAGTATAATAATACCGTGAAGTTTATACAGCTTTCCAAGGTTGCTGAGTCAAAGCTTCTTGCGGTGATCATGGTGGATGGAAATATCGTAAAGAATAAGCTGATCGATACCACGTACGATCTGAAGAATGACGAGATTTTAAAATTCAATATTTTATTAAACACGTTCCTTCAGGGAGCTGCATTAGAAGATATTAATCTGGAACTGATACAGACGATGAAGATGCAGGCAGGTGAATATGCGGATATCTTAGAGACCATCTTTCAGGGGATCATGGAAGCTATTCATGAAGCGGATGACATGAAGGTTTATACAAGCGGAGCGACCAACATGTTAAAGTATCCTGAATTGATGGATTCGGCAACAGCAGAAAAACTGCTTGGAACTTTTGAAGATATAGAAGACAAAGAGGAATTTGTAAAATATGTAGAAGAAGTTATCAATAAAGATAACTCTGATATAGAGATCCGAATCGGTGATGAGAATTCCAGTGAGGATCTGAAAGATTGCTCCCTTGTAACGGCAACTTATAAGATGCCGGAAGGCGCAAAAGGAACTATAGGTATCATCGGTCCGAAGCGTATGGACTATAAGAAAGTCGTTACGATGTTAAAAAATCTGACCGATGAATTGGATGATATATTTAATAATAACGAATAGGGGGTCCGATAATGGCAGACACCAAGAAAGATACTAAGAAAGTAAAGACAGATGAAAAGGCAGCAGAAACAATTGTAGATGAAGTTACAGCAGAGTCAACAGATACTGCAGAAACAACAACTACAGATGTGAATGTTACAGAAACCGTGGATGTCCCTGAAGAGCAGGCGGAAGCAGCAAAACCGAAGCCGGTTGCAAAAGAGAACAGACGCGGCAGTAAGGCTTTAAGAGAAGAAAATGATAAACTGAAAGAGCGCTGCCAGGATGCAGAAGACAAATATAAACGTCTTCTTGCAGAGTGCGAGAATATCCGCCAGAGAAATGAAAAGGAGTCATCCAAAATGTATGATTTCGGAGCGAAGGATGTTCTTGGAAAATTACTTCCGGTAGTTGACAACTTTGAAAGAGCGATTGCAGCAATTCCGGAAGAGGATAAAGACAGACCATTTGAAGCAGGAGTTGATAAAATCTACAAATCACTTATGACTTCACTGGAATCCATCGGCGTTACCCCGATGAACTGCGAGGGTGAACAGTTTGATCCGGCGTTCCACAATGCAGTAATGCATGTAGAGGATGAGAATTACGGAGAGAACGTGATCGTCGAAGAGATGCAGCGTGGTTACATGTATAAGGATCAGGTATTACGATTCAGCATGGTAAAGGTTGCAAACTAATAGTCAAATGACTATAGCATATAAATTTTATTAAATTAAGAAAACAGAATTTTATTTAGGAGGAATATAATCATGGGTAAGATAATTGGTATTGACTTAGGTACAACAAATTCATGTGTAGCAGTAATGGAAGGTGGTAAGCCTGTTGTTATTGCGAATACAGAAGGTATGAGAACTACACCATCTGTAGTAGGTTTCTTAAAGACAGGTGAGAGAGTAGTCGGTGAGCCTGCAAAACGTCAGGCAGTTACAAATGCAGATAAGACAATTTCATCCATCAAGCGTCATATGGGTACAGATTACAGAGTAGAGATCGATGGCAAGAAGTATTCACCGGAAGAGATTTCAGCTATGATTCTTCAGAAACTGAAATCCGATGCAGAAGGATATCTCGGTGAGAAGGTTACAGAGGCCGTTATCACAGTACCTGCTTACTTCTCAGATGCACAGAGACAGGCAACAAAGGATGCCGGTAAGATTGCAGGACTTGATGTAAAGCGTATCATCAACGAGCCTACAGCAGCAGCTCTTTCCTATGGTCTTGATAATGAACAGGAACAGAAGATCATGGTATACGATTTAGGTGGTGGTACATTCGATGTATCTATCATTGAGATCGGTGAAGGCGTTATTGAAGTATTGGCAACAGCCGGTGATAATAAGCTTGGTGGTGATGACTTTGATAATGCTGTTACACAGTATATGTTAGATGAATTCAAGAAGGCAGAGGGCATCGACCTTTCCGGCGATAAGATGGCTATGCAGAGATTGAAGGAAGCAGCAGAGAAGGCAAAGAAAGAGCTTTCATCTGCTATGACAACAAACATCAACCTTCCTTTCATTACAGCAAATCAGGATGGACCAAAGCATTTTGATATGAACCTGACAAGAGCAAAATTTGATGAGTTAACAGCAGATCTGGTTGACAGAACAAAGGTACCTGTTCAGACAGCACTTGAAGATGCAGGACTTACTGCAGCAGATCTTGATAAGGTATTATTAGTCGGTGGTTCTACACGTATCATCGCTGTACAGGAAGAAGTTAAGAGATTAACAGGTAAAGAGCCGTTCAAGGGTATCAACCCGGATGAGTGTGTTGCAATCGGTGCATCTATCCAGGGCGGTAAGCTTGCAGGTGATGCCGGTGCTGGTGAGATCCTTCTTCTTGATGTTACACCACTTACACTTTCTATCGAAACAATGGGTGGTATCGCAACACATCTGATCGAGAGAAACACGACAATTCCTACAAAGAAGAGCCAGATTTTCTCAACAGCACAGGATAATCAGGATGCCGTTGATATCAACGTAGTACAGGGTGAAAGACAGTTTGCAAAAGATAATAAGAGTCTTGGACGTTTCAGACTGGATGGTATCGCTCCTGCAAGAAGAGGCGTTCCTCAGATCGAAGTATCATTCGATATCGATGCGAATGGTATCGTAAATGTATCTGCTAAGGATCTCGGAACAGGAAGAGAACAGCACATTACAATTACTTCCGGTACATCACTTTCAGATGATGATATCGAGAGAGCAGTAAAAGAAGCTGCAGAATACGAAGCACAGGATAAGAAACGTAAGGAAGGCATTGAAGCAAGAAATGAAGCAGATGCACTTGCATTCCAGACAGAAAAAGCACTGAATGAAGTCGGAGATAAGCTTTCAGATGCAGATAAGTCTGCCGTACAGGCTGACTTAGACTCATTAAAGTCAACAATTGAAAGCACGGATGCAGAGAATATGACAGATCTTGATGTGGATAAGATCAAGGCTGCTAAGGATAAGCTTATGGAAAGTGCTCAGAATCTGTTTGCTAAGCTTTATGAGCAGAATGGTCCTGGAGCAAATGCAGGAACAGGTACAGGTACACCGGACTTTTCAGAGGGTGATGTAGTAGATGGAGATTTCACAGAGGTTTAAGCCTTGAAATAATATGAAATGTAGTCTATAGTAAATATCTGACAGTAAAACGGGAAAAAGGTTTCCTGTTTTACTGTGGATATGAATGTATATCGCAGATGAAAGGTTAAAAGTTATGGCAGAAACAAAAACTGATTACTATGAGGTCCTTGGTGTAACCAAGAATGCCTCAGAGGCAGAGATAAAAAAAGCATATCGTGTCGTAGCCAAGAAATATCATCCTGATATGAACCCGGGCGATGCGGAGGCTGAAAGAAAATTTAAAGAAGCAGCGGAAGCTTATGCAGTACTTAGTGACCCGGAGAAGCGAGCAAAATATGATCAGTATGGTCATGCGGCATTTGATCCAAATGCCGGCGGCAGTGGCTTTGGTGGCTTCGGCGGCTTTGATTTTGCTGATATGGGAGATATTTTCGGAGATATTTTCGGAGATATGTTCGGTGGTGGAAGCAGACAGAGAAATTCAAACGGACCTGTAAAGGGTGCTAACATCAAGACAACGATCAGAGTTGCTTTTGAGGAAGCAATATTTGGTACACAGAAAGAACTGGATCTTCCATTAAAGGATGAATGTGAAGTATGTAAGGGAACCGGTTCACAGCCGGGACATCAGCCGGAGGTTTGTGGCAAATGCGGCGGAAAAGGTCAGATCGTTACAACACAGCAGTCCTTGTTTGGCGTAGTAAGAAATGTATCGACTTGTCCGGACTGTGGCGGATCCGGTAAGATCATTAGATATAAATGTAGCAACTGTGCGGGAACCGGTTATGTAAAGAGCAGAAAGAAGATTCAGATCGCTGTTCCGCCTGGAGTAGATAACGGAACCAATATCCGTATCAAAGGAAAAGGTGAACCTGGATTTAATGGTGGTGAAAGAGGAGATCTTCATGTTACGATCCTTGTTGATCGTCATCCGAAGTTCCAGAGACAGGAATACAATCTTTACTCCTCCGAACCGATCTCATTCACACAGGCAGCATTGGGTGGAAATATTAAGATCCATACGATCGAAGGAGAGATTGATTACACGATTCCACCAGGAACACAGACCGATACCAAGGTTAAGCTGAAGGGAAAAGGTGTGCCAAACCTGAAGAATCCTACTCAGCGTGGTGATCATTATGTAACACTGGTTGTACAGGTTCCTGAGAAGCTGACTGCAGAACAGAAGCGTATCTTGAATGAATACGAGCAGGCAACATTGGTTGAGACCAGACCTGCAACAGATTCGGTAGGAACATCATTCTCATTTGGAGATCACAAAAAAAGAAAGAAGAAATAGGTAAATAGATTATGAAATGGACACAAATCACGATTGAAACAACGTGTGAGGCTGTCGATTTACTCAGCGCCTTCCTCGATGAGGAAGGCGTTTTGGGTATAGAAGTCGATGACAATGTGCCTCTGACAGATGAAGAAATGGCAGCTATGTTTGTAGATCTTCTGCCGGATGAGATGCCGACGGATGACGGAACAGCAAAGGTTTCCTGCTATCTGGATGATTCCTTTGACAAGGAAGAGATAAAGACCAAGATAAAAAATGAACTGGAACGGTTATCGGAATTTATTCCGGTTGGAGCCTGCAATATCATAGAATCCGAGACGGAAGATGTGGATTGGATGAACAACTGGAAGGCATATTTTAAGCCGTTTCGTCTGTATGACAATATCGTTATCAAACCGACATGGGAGGATGCACCTTCTGATGTGACAGATGATGATATTGTGATCGATATTGATCCGGGTGCGGCGTTCGGAACCGGCTCCCATGAGACGACCAGATTATGTATCGGACAGCTGAAGAAATATATGAAAGAAGGAGATCTGGTTCTTGACTGTGGAAGCGGAAGCGGGATCCTTTCCTTTGTATGTAGTAATCTTGGCGCAAAAGAGGTTCTCGGAATCGATATTGATGAGACTGCGGTTCATGTCAGCATCGAGAACAGGGATATCAATCATATTACAGAAGATCAGGTTCGGTTTCTCTGTGGTAATGTACTCGCGGATAAAGAGCTTGTTCAGTCGATCGAACCGAAGTATGATATCGTAGTTGCAAATATTCTGGCGGATGTAATCATCCCGCTTTCCGGTGTTGTGCAGCAGTTTATGAAGGATGATGCGAAGTTTATCTGTTCCGGAATTATCAATACAAAAGAAGACGAGGTCAGACAGGCACTTCTTGACAATCACTTCAGAATAGTGGATACTGTCTCTATGAAAGACTGGATCAGTTTTGTAGCTGAGAAGGATAATTAGTCATAAAGAGACAGGATTGGGAAGATGAATCGTTTTTTTGTAGATTTTGATGGAAGGGTATTTGATAAGAGCATTGATATTACCGGTGAGGATGTCAATCATATTAAGAATGTTCTTCGTTTAAAAGTAAATGATGAGATCATAATAAGTGATGGCAGGGGTAGAGATTACCGCTGCCAGATTTCAGTTATGGATCATGAAAAAGTAGTTGCAGATATTCTGGATGTATGTGATAATTTTGCAGAACTTGAAACAGAGATTACGTTGTTTCAGGGATTTCCGAAAGCGGATAAGATGGAGTGGATCATCCAGAAAACGGTAGAGCTTGGCGTTACAAGGATCGTACCGGTCATGACGAAACGGACGGTTGTCAAGCTGGATGCAAAGAAAGCAGGAAAGAAGACGGAACGTTATCAGGCGATCGCACTTGCGGCGGCGAAGCAGTCGGGCAGAGGTGTGATCCCGGAGGTAACTGCTCCTGTAACATGGAAAGAGGCTCTTGCTATGGCAAAGAAGCTTGATATGAATATGATCCCGTATGAAGAAGCAGAAGGAGTTGCATATTCGAAAGAGGTCTTTGCATCGATCAAGGGAAAGAAAAGTCTTGGTATATTTATAGGCCCGGAAGGTGGATTTGCCGGAGAAGAAGTCGAGGCAGCGACAGACATGGGCGCGAAGATGGTTACGCTTGGACACAGGATTCTGCGTACCGAGACAGCGGGAATGGCGGTTATGTCGATCATAATGTTTGAACTGGAAGAGGATAGATAGAGATGGAAGCATATTTTGATAATGCAGCAACAACAAAGGTATTTCCGGAAGTAAAAGATCTGGTGGTAAAATTAATGGAAGAAGATTATGGTAATCCTTCCTCCCTGCATCAGAAAGGCCTGGATGCAGGACACTATATCAAGGAGACGAAAGAGATCCTTGCAAAAGAATGGAAGGTAGACAGCAAAGAGATCGTACTGACTTCCGGCGGAACGGAATCCAATAATCTTGCGTTGATCGGGGCTGCGCTTGCAAATAAAAGAAGCGGAAACCGGATCATAACAACAAAGGTGGAACATGCATCGGTATCAAGCACGATGGCATTTTTGGAGAGCCTTGGATTTGAAATCATATATCTGAATGTAGATCACCACGGAATTGTGGATCTGGAACAATTAGAACAGGAAGTGAACGAGGATACGATTCTTGTGTCTGTTATGTATGTAAATAACGAGATCGGGACAGTAGAACCGATTCAGGAGATTGCAGAGATTATCAAAGAGAAGAATCCAAAGACGCTCTTTCATGTGGATGCGATTCAGGCATTTGGCAAATATCACATTTACCCGAAACGGATGGGTATCGATCTGATGTCCGTAAGCGGGCATAAGATACATGGACCAAAGGGAACCGGAGCATTGTTTATCAAGAACCGTACGAAGGTGAAGCCGATCATATACGGCGGCGGACAGCAGGACGGAATGCGATCCGGCACAGAGAATGTTCCGGGATTTGCAGGATTTGGACTGGCAACAAAGATGGTTTATGAAGATCTGGAAGCCAGAACTGTTCGTATGAGGGCGGTGAAAGACCGTCTGACCGAACGGCTAAAGACACTTCCGGATGTATATATCAATGAAGGGGAGGCACCACATATCCTAAGTGTATCATTTGTTGGTGTTCGAAGCGAAGTGATGCTGCATGCATTAGAAGAACGGGAAATCTATGTTTCTTCCGGATCGGCATGTTCGTCGAATAAACCGGCAGTCAGCCATGTATTAGCTTCGATCGGGTTACCGAAGGATCGGTTGGAATCCACGATTCGTTTTAGTTTTTCGGCAGAGAACACAGTGGAACAGGCAGACTATGCGGCAGATGTGATAGAAGAGATCCTGCCGGTATATAGAAAATATGTCAGAAAAAAATAGCGTCAAACGAATGGAAGGTTTGATTATAATAGTATAAAACAGACGAAGAACAAATAAATAGAATGAAAATCGGAGGTTGAGAGAAGCATATGCAGTATAAGGCATTTATGATCAAATATGCCGAGATCGGTACAAAAGGTAAAAACCGGTATATATTTGAAGATATCCTTGTAAAAAACATTAATCGTAAGATCAAAAATTACGGTGATTTTTATATCCGTAAGGAACAGGGAAGAATCTTTATCGAAGCAAAATCAGACTATGATTATGAAGATGTAGTGGGTGCATTGACCAAGGTATTCGGTATCGTGGGAATCTGTCCAATCGTGGTAGAGGAAGATACATCATTTGAAGCCATCAAAGAAAAGGTGATCGAATATGTGGATAAAGCATATCGTAAGAAGAACTTTACCTTTAAAGTAAATACAAGAAGAAATGATAAGAGCTTTCCTATGACTTCGATGGAGGTCAATGCAGAGCTCGGACATTATCTGTTAGAGGCATTCCCGGATACTTCCGTTGATGTTCATGAACCGGATGAGATCATTAATGTAGAGATCCGGAAGACGGTATATATTTATTCGATCACGATTCCGGGTCCTGGAGGACTTCCTGTCGGCACAAACGGAAAGGGAATGGCATTATTATCCGGTGGAATTGACAGCCCGGTTGCAACCTATATGATTGCAAAACGCGGTGTCCAGATGGAGGCTGTATATTTCCATGCACCGCCATTTACCAGTGAGCGTGCCAAAGAAAAAGTAATTGATCTGGCATGTCTGGTTGCGGATTATGCAGGTGCAATCAAGTTGCATGTTGTAAATTTCGCGGATGTTCAGATGGCGATCTATGATAATTGTCCGCACGAGGAGCTTACTATCATTATGAAACGCTATATGATCAAGATTGCAGAAGAACTGGCAAAGAGAAATGACTGTCAGTGTACGGTGACAGGTGAGAGTATCGGGCAGGTGTCCAGCCAGACGGTATTTAGTCTTGCTGTTATCAATGATGTCAGTACATTGCCGGTGTTCCGTCCGTGTATCGGACTGGACAAGCAGGAGATTGTTGATATATCGGAAAAAATCGGAACATATGAGACATCGATCCTTCCTTATGAGGACTGCTGTACAACATTTGTAGCAAAGCACCCGGTAACAAAACCGATATTATCTGCAATCGAGAAATCAGAAGCAAAGCTTGCCGGCATTATCGAGCCGTTATATGAAAAAGCGTTAGAGTCTGTTGAGACTGTAATGTGCAGAGCACAGAGATAAGGTGAAGCAGAGACATCATGCAACACATGCAAAATTATTTGCTCGCAAGGATGTTGATTTTGCGGAATGCAAGGAGTGAACTGTACTCATGACAGAATAACATGAAAAAAGCTTGCCACTATAAAGGCGGCAAGCTTTTTTATGCAGAATGACTGTCAAAACAGGCATTCTGTATGTATGCAAATAGTCGATTATGATTATTCAACAACGTAAGGCTTGATTGCTGCAAGAATATCAGCAAGATCCTTTTCATCAGCGTGAATGTTCAATTCAATTGGTTTTGAAATATCAAGACTGAATATACCCATAATTGATTTAGCATCAATAACATAACGTCCTGAGATGAGATCGAATTCTGCGTCAAATTTTGCAATTTCGTTACAGAATGCTTTTACCTTATCGATTGAATTTAAAGAAACCATTAATGCTTTCATGATTACCCTCCTAAAAGTTAGATTATCCGGAGCCGTAACGGCCGCGGATGTTTATATATTTATAATATCTTTTGGAGAGGGAAAAGTCAATAATAAGAAAGGAAAAATAAGGAATGCTGAAGGGAAAAACAGTAGCCCCTCTGACACTGGGCTGCAAGGTAAATCAATACGAGACAGATGGCATGATCGAACTCTTAAAAGAGGCCGGAATGACGGCTGTTTCCTTCGAAGAAAAAGCAGATGTATATCTGATAAATACATGCTCTGTTACAAATATGGCAGATAAAAAATCCAGACAGATGATACACAGAGCGAAGAAACTGAACCCGGATGCAGTCGTAATAGCGGCGGGTTGTTATGTTCAGGCTGCAAAGGATAAGCTGATGGAAGATGATCGTATATCTATTATTATAGGAAACAATAAAAAGAAAGATATTGTTCGGATTCTGGAGGATTATCTGCAGGCAGGCGTGACAGATGAAGGTATGCTCGATATATCAGCGGAAAAAGAATATGAGCCTTTGACCATTAACAGTACTTTAGAGCATACACGGGCATATGTGAAGATTCAGGACGGTTGTAACCAGTTCTGCTCTTATTGCATTATTCCTTACGTCAGAGGAAGGATTCGGAGCCGGGACATCGCATCCATTATAGAAGAAGTTGAACGACTGGCGTTGACCGGAGTAAAAGAAATTGTTCTGACAGGTATCCATATCTCCTCTTATGGTAAGGATAAGGAAAATGAGGTAGGACTCGCAGATGTAATTGATGCAATCTCAAAAATCGAATCAATTAAAAGAATCCGTCTTGGTTCGCTGGAACCTAGTATTATTACAGATGAATTTATAGACCGCATTGTGGATAATGAAAAGGTGTGTCCGCATTTCCATTTAAGTCTGCAAAGTGGCTGTAATACAGTATTAAAAAGGATGAACAGGAAGTATACCTGCGAAGAATACTTTGAAAAATGTGAGATGCTTCGTAAGGCATTTGACCGCCCGGCACTGACTACGGATGTAATCGTAGGATTCCCGGGGGAGACGGAAGAAGAGTTTCGGGAGACGGTGGATTATCTGACGAAGCTTAATTTGTACGAGATGCACATATTTAAGTTCTCGCCAAGACAAGGAACGGTTGCTGCCGGAATGAAGGATCAGGTTGCACCTGAGATTAAAAATCAAAGAAGTGATGTTCTATTGGCTTTATCCGAAAGAAACAAACAGGCATATGAAGCGTCCTTCCGGGGAGAAAATCTCGATGTTCTTGTTGAAGAAAAAGTCCGGAGAGAGGGAAAAGACGGATATCGTGGACATACGGAACGATATATGGATATTTTTGTGGAGGAAGAATGCATGCACAGGATCTGTGGCCGGCAGACAGATATCATTAATCATGTGGTGAAGATTCCATATGGTGTGGGCGTGGAATGAGCAGGTTGCACAGTCGGATTATGCGCAAAATGCGTTACAACATATACAAATATGCGGCTTTAGGTTGAATTTTGCATGGGTTTATATTATTATAGGGTAAGGTTTTTATGCAAAGATGCTGATGGCACTTGATAAAAGTAAGGATGTGAGTATATGAATAACAAAGAGAATACACAACATATTGCACAGCTGAAGGATAACACGATAGATGTAACACAGATCATAGGACAGGTATATGAAGCACTGACAGAAAAAGGCTATAATCCGGTCAGTCAGCTTGTCGGTTATATTATGAGCGGTGATCCTACATATATCACCAGCTATAAGAATGCAAGAAGTCTGATCATGAAAGCAGAACGGGATGAGATCATAGAAGTTCTGTTTGAAGATTACATTAAGAATAATCTGATCAAGTAGATCGGGATCGTGTCGAAAATGATGGGGTCGGATGAAAAAAATCCCATCGAAAAAAGCTCGGATTACATGGAGAGAAGAACAGGATAAGAATATGCGGATAATTGGATTGGACTACGGAACAAAGACAGTAGGAGTTGCGGTCAGTGATGCGCTGATGATCACGGCACAGCCACTTGAAACAATAGAAAGAAAATCAGCAAACAAACTTCGACAGACACTTGCGAGAATAGAGAGTATTATTGAGGAATATCAGGCAGAACGGATCGTTCTCGGATATCCGAAGAATATGAATAATACGATTGGAGAACGTGCAGAAGCGACCGAACAGTTTAAGGAAGATCTGGAACGTAGAACAGGCCTTGAGGTTATCCTGTGGGATGAAAGACTTTCTACGGTAGAAGCAGAACGGATTTTGATGGATACCGGAGTCAGAAGAGAAAATCGGAAACAGTATGTAGACAAGATGGCCGCTGCGGTTATTTTGCAGAATTATCTTGACAGTCAGGCTCATGAAGGGCAGACCGAATAGTCGAAAGGATTAGAACAGAAATGGAAAACGACAGCATAGTATTTACAGATGAAGACGGCAATGAAGTTGCTTTTTCTGTTATGGAGCAGACGACTCTTGGCGGAGTGAATTATCTGCTTGTTACGGAAGACGGAGATGATGAAGATGATGGTTCTTTCCTGATACTGAAGGAGAATGCTTCAGACAGTGAAGGTGAGATGGCAGCATTTGACATCGTTGAAGATGACAAAGAATTAGAGGCAGTTATGAAGATATTTGAAGAGCTGCTAGAGGACGTAGATTTGGAGGTATAGAACATTGAAAAAATTGAATAGCGATGCGGTAAAGATTATTCCATTGGGCGGATTGGAACAGATTGGAATGAACATTACCGCAATAGAGTATGAGGACTCTATTATAGTCATTGACTGCGGTCTGGCATTCCCTGAGGACGATATGTTAGGAATCGATCTTGTAATACCGGATGTCACTTACCTTAAGGAAAACGCGGACAAAGTCAAAGGGCTTGTGGTTACCCATGGTCATGAAGATCATATCGGAGCCATTCCTTACATTGAGAAAGAACTCAATATGCCGATTTATGCAACAAAGCTTACGATGGGACTGATCGAGAATAAACTGAAAGAACATAATCTGATGAACAACACCAGGCGTAAGGTTGTAAAATATGGACAGAATATCATTCTTGGAAAATTTCGCATAGAATTTATTAAGACGAACCATTCGATTGCTGATTCCGCAGCACTGGCGATCTATACGCCGGCAGGACTGCTTGTCCACACCGGAGATTTCAAGATTGATTATACACCGGTATTTGGAGATATGATCGATCTTCAGCGGTTTGCAGAGCTTGGCAAAAAAGGTGTTCTGGCATTGATGGCAGATTCCACAAATGCAGAACGTGAGGGCTTTACAAAGTCAGAAAAGACAGTAGGAAGAACATTTGATAATCTGTTCAATGATAATCAGAATCATCGAATCATCATAGCTACATTTGCATCGAATGTAGATCGTGTGCAGCAGATCATCAATTCAGCATATAAGTATGGAAGAAAAGTAATCATCGAAGGAAGAAGTATGGTGAATATCATCAGTACGGCTTCCGAGCTCGGTTATATCGATATACCGGATAACACATTGATAGATATCAGTCAGATCAAGAATTATCCGGATGAGAAGCTGGTTCTGATCACGACAGGAAGTCAGGGTGAGAACATGGCGGCTTTGTCAAGAATCGCAGCGTCGATCCATAACAAGATCTCGATCATGCCAGGAGATGTGGTCATATTCAGTTCACACCCAATCCCGGGTAATGAAAAAGCAGTATTCAAGGTGATCAATGAGCTGGAAATGAAGGGCGCCCATGTAATCTTTGAAGACACACATGTATCGGGACATGCCTGCAGAGAGGAATTGAAGCTGATCTATGCGCTCACAAAACCGAAATATGCGATACCGGTACATGGTGAGTACAGGCATCTGAAACGCCACGCAGAGCTGGCACAGGAGATGGGTATTCCGAAAGAGAATATCAAGATCCTGACAACAGGAGATGTTCTGGAAGTAAGCGAAGATAAGCTTGAGGTGACCGGAAAAGTTCCGGCACAGGGAGTCTTTGTCGACGGACTTGGAGTCGGAGATGTCGGTAACATTGTTTTAAGAGACAGACAGCTTCTGTCACAGAACGGTCTGCTGATCATTGTGGTGACACTTGATAAATACAGCAATAACCTGATAGCGGGTCCGGATATTGTTTCCAGAGGATTTGTATATGTAAGAGAATCGGAGACATTGATGGAGGACTGTCGTGCAGTAGTGGAGGAAGCGTTGGAGAGATGCTTGCGTAAGAATGTTACAGACTGGGGCAAGATCAAGACGACGATCAAGGATTCCTTAAGTGAATTCCTGTGGAAACGGACGAAGAGAAGCCCGATGATCCTTCCGATCATTACAGAAGTATAAGATGTTTTGATAATTACCTCATGCATGGGTATAGGCTAAGAAGAAAAGAGGAATGAACAATGAGTGATGTTGTTGAACTCAGTAAAAAACTGAATGAAACGATAAAGGAATCGGAATTCTACAGGCACTATCTGGTGTGCCGCGAAAGATTATACGAACATCCGGATCTGCTTCGGGGGCTGAATGAGTTCAAAAAGAAGAACTCGGATATTCAGAACAATGCTTCGAATGATAATCCTTATGATGAGGTAGTTGCATTATTCGAGGAATATGATCCGATCGTTCATGACACTATTGTAAATGATTTCCTTCGGGCAGAACGAAAGCTTTGCAGAATGCTGAAAACAATGTATGATGAGATAGCTGATGGGCTGGATGTTGACATAAAGCAGTAGGATATGTTACAACAGATACGTAGTGTCTGAAGGCACGAATGGATAAGGAGATAAAGATATGGCTATAGATGGAGCACTGACAATGAAACGAGTACTGCGATTCTCGGTCGGCTTACTTGTGAATGTATTTATCCTGTTTATATTGGTTAAGGTGTTTGCATTCGGATTCAGCTTTGCTTATGATGTGTTTGCAAGTAACAGCTGCAAAGATAAGGCGGATACAAGGGTAGTAGCAGTTACGATACTTCCGGATTCATCGATCAAAGATGTCTGTGAGACATTAGATGATGCCGGAGTTGTAAAGAATGCATATGCACTGATGATTCGTATCAGAATCGGTTCTTATGCAGCAAAGATCCAGCCGGGAACGTATGAGATTGCTCCGAACTATACAAATGACGAGATCATAACCGTGATAACGGGTGGCAAGCTGGATGAGAAGGAGAAAAAAGCCGAAAGCAAAAAGGAAGAAAAGGCAGGAGATAAGACGTCGGACAGCACGACTGATGCCAAGTCGGAAAATGATACAACGGAGAAAAGTGAATGATAACAGATGAAAGAATTGCGTCCTTCATTAATTCATTTAACAGTGATTATGACGATGTGATAACTGCTATCAGAAAAGAAGCAGAAGAGCAGGAGGTTCCTATCATCCGTAGAGAAGCAGGCGAGTTCATCAAGCTTCTGATGATGATAAAGAAACCGGTAAATATACTGGAGATAGGAACGGCGGTCGGCTTTTCTGCTATTTTTATGAGCAGGTTTTTGCGAGAAGAAGGACATATTACAACGATAGAGAACTATCGACCGAGAATAGAAAAGGCAAAGGCCAATATAAGACTTGCACAGGCTGAAGATCGGATTACCTTATTGGAGGGGGATGCAAACGAGATCCTTCCGACATTACAGGGGTCATTTGATCTGGTGTTTATGGATGCGGCAAAAGGACAGTATGGAAGCTTTTTTCAAAAAACGATCCCATTACTTGCTCCGGAAGGAATCCTGCTGTGTGATAATGTATTACAGGATGGAGACGTGCTTGAATCCAGGTTCGCGGTAACGAGAAGAAATCGGACGATTCATGCAAGAATGCGAGAATATCTGTATGAATTAAAACATGATGAAAGGCTTGAAACAGCTATTTTAAATATTGGGGACGGAATGAGCCTGTCTGTACGAAAAGACGAATGCTGTAAATAATCGACATATGAATATGTGCGGTTGGTGTATGAATTACAGAATGAAAGAAGATAAATAAGAATTGAAAAGAGGATTGGATAAATGACAGATCGTAAAGTGGAACTGCTTGTTCCGGCAGGCAGTCTTGAAGTTTTAAAGGTTGCGGTAGATTATGGTGCCGATGCGGTTTATATCGGCGGACAGGCATATGGGCTTCGCGCGAAAGCAGATAATTTCTCGATTGATGAGATGAAAGAAGCAGCAGCATATGCACATGCAAAAAACGCAAAAGTGTATGTGACAGCGAATATATTTGCACATAATTATGATATCGATGGAATGAAAACATATTTTGAACAGTTAAAGGATACCGGTGTGGATGCAGTTCTGGTGTCTGATCCCGGTATCTTTACACTCGCAAAGGAAACTATGCCGGATATGGAGCTTCATATCAGTACGCAGGCAAACAACACCAATTATCTGACATATAACTTCTGGTATAAGCTTGGGGCAAAACGCGTGGTTACAGCCAGAGAACTGTCGCTTGCTGAGATCAGACAGATCAGGGACCATATTCCGGATGATATGGAGATTGAATCGTTCATGCATGGAGCTATGTGCATTTCTTATTCGGGAAGATGCCTGCTCAGCAGTTACTTTACAGGCAGAGATGCGAATCGTGGTGCGTGCACACATCCTTGCAGATGGAAGTACCACATCGTAGAAGAGACAAGACCGGGTGAGTATATGCCGGTTAATGAGGATGACAGGGGAACCTACATCTTTAATTCAAAGGATCTTTGCATGGTAGAACACATTCCCGAGATGATCGATGCGGGTATCGATAGCTTTAAGATAGAGGGAAGGATGAAAACTGCCCTTTATGTTGCGACAGTGGCAAGAACATATAGAAAGGCAATCGATGATTATATGGAGTCGCCGGAGCTTTACAGGTCGAATATGGAATATTATAAATCAGAGATAGCAAAATGCACATACAGACAGTTCACAACCGGATTTTATTTCGGAAAGACAGACAGTGACTCTCAGATCTATGATAACAATACTTATATCAAGAATTATACCTATATCGGAAATGTGCAGCTGGTGACAGAAGACGGACTTGCGGTATTTGAGCAGAAGAATAAGTTTTCTGTTGGAGAGATGATAGAGGCGATGGACTTTGATGGTACAAATATCTCGTGCCGGGTAGAAGAAATATACAATGACAAGATGGAGAAAATGGAGTCTGCGCCGCATCCCAAGATGCAGCTCTATGTAAGACTTGACCGCCCGGTATCAGCGGGGATGATACTCAGACGGCAGGAATAGGGAGGTCAGGTTTCGAGAGCTTTGCGAAGTTTGAGTAACGCACGTTTCTCGATTCTGGAAACATATGATCTGGAAATGCCCATTGCGGAGGCAATTTCTTTTTGAGTACATGGTGTTTCACCGGACAGACCGTAACGCCTGGACAGGAGCACCATTTCCTGCTTTGTAAGGTGGTGCAGCATACAATCCGGAAGCTGTTCCAGATTATAATCATGTACCATGGAATCAAGAATGGATGGAGTATCGGGACTGATGATATCCATCAGACTGATCTCGTTTCCTTCCTTGTCTGTGCCGATGGGTTCAAACAGGGATACTTCGCGGGCGTGCTTTCGGTTCTGGCGGAGAAGCATCAGAAGTTCATTTTCAATACATCTGGATGCATAGGTGACCAGTCGTTTTCCTTTTTTTGAGTCATAGGTGTCGATCGCTTTGATCAGTCCAATCGTGCCTGCGGATATCAGATCATCATTTTCGTGGCTTCCATTGTATTTTTTTGCAATATGGGCAACCAGCCGCATATTATATTCAATCAGAGCTTTTCTGGCCAGGGGATCGCCTTCTTTGCATAATTTCAGAAAATATGCTTCCTCTTTTGGTGAGAGAGGCTTTTTAAATGTCTGCACATCAATTTCTGCTCCAGCGATTTGTATATATTTTATGATGAAACTGTAAAGAACGTGCATATCCCAAAAAGAAAACTTGTTAAAATGTGAAAAAAATCAAAAAAAATTGACCAAAATCTGTTCAAAATGTTTAATTTTTTACCAGGGTGTGCTATAATCTCTAAATGAGTGTTCGTATATTTAAAAAGTGTAGGAGGACAGACCAGTATGCGATTAGGAATGGGCCGAAAAAAGATTAGAATTGGAGATATCCTTGTAGCAGCAGGAGCAATTACAGAGGAGCAGTTACAGGAGGCTCTGGCATATCAGAAAGAGAATGGCGGGAAGCTCGGAAATGTTCTCGTGGATCTGGGAATGATCAGTAACGAGATCCTTATTACTCTTCTGACACAGCAGTTAGGTATTGATTACATAGAATTGAAAGGTGCCAAGATCGAAGATAAAGTTATTCATATGGTACCTGAGAATATGGTTGCAAAATATAAGGTTATTCCTATCGAGATCGATCCGGATAACCCGAATATATTAAAGCTTGCTATGTCTGATCCAATGGATATCAATGCGATTGATGATATCGGACTTGTAACAAATATGCAGGTAGAGCCGATGCTTGCAACGGAGGAACAGATCAATGATGCGATCGGCAAGTATTATGGAAGCTCAAAAGCGATGGAAGCGGCTGAGATGTATCGTCAGGAACAGGCAGATGCACTTGCTGGCGGAGATGAAGAAGAAACAAACGAAGATATTGATAATTCGCCTATCGTTCTTCTGGTTAAGCAGATCATTGAGGGCGGTGTAAGACAGAGAGCATCCGATATCCATATCGAAGCACTGGAGAACAGCGTTCGTGTCAGATACAGAATTGATGGTGCGTTGAAGCAGGTAATGTCATATGACCTCAGTATTCTGGCAGGTATTACAGCCCGTATTAAGATCATAGGCGGAATGGATATCGCAGAGAAGAGAAAACCACAGGATGGTCGTATTACTATTTTCGTAGACAGACGAGAGTTCGATGTCCGTGTATCTATCCTTCCGACAGTATACGGCGAGAAGACGGTTATGCGACTTACTTCTAAAGACGGACTGACCAAGCCGAAGAGCGGTCTTGGACTTGATGAGGATGAGATCAAAGTATTTGATGGAATCCTGAGTAACCCACACGGAATCATCCTTGTTACGGGACCTACCGGTTCCGGTAAATCAACTACACTGTACACATCATTAAGTGAGTTGAACAAAGAAGACGTTAATATTATCACAGTAGAAGATCCTGTCGAGGCGAATATCAATGGTATCAACCAGGTACAGGTAAATAATAAAGCAGATATGACATTCGCGGCAGCACTTAGATCTATTCTTCGTCAGGATCCGGATATCATAATGATCGGAGAAATTCGAGATGGTGAGACTGCCCAGATCGCGGTTCAGGCGGCTATCACCGGACATTTGGTTGTATCGACACTCCATACAAACTCGGCAGCATCTACGATCACTCGTCTGGAAGATATGGGTATCGAGCCTTACGTTGTAGGTGATGCAGTTGTAGGTGTTATCGCACAGCGACTGGTAAGACGTCTGTGCCCAACCTGTAAACAGCCACGACTTATAGAAGATGATGAGAGACAGGTGCTTGGCGTACCGGCTGATGAAGAAGACGTAATCATCTATGAACCTGCAGGATGCCCGCTTTGTAATGATACCGGCTATGCAGGACGAATCGGTGTATATGAGATGATGCCAGTTTCAAAGGCATTACAGGCAGTTATCTCGACCGGAGCGACGGCGGATAAGATTGAGAAGCAGGCATTATCAGAAGGAATGCTCACCTTGAAGATGGGCGCAGCAAAGCATGTATTAAATGGTATCACATCGCTTTCGGAGATGAAGAAGATCGTTTATACAACCGGTGACGAATATTAAATGATACAAAGACATTAAAACATGCAAAGGCATAATCCGAACAGATTTTTAACAGAGAAGAAATTACATACATAACTCTGTAAAAATAAATTGAAATTATGAAATGCAACAAGGAAAGGAAGGAAACAATATGCTGGATATGAAGGAGCTCCTGGCATTCTCGGTTGAGGCGAAGGCATCTGATGTACATATTGCAGTCGGAATACCACCAAAGCTCAGAATCAATGGACGATTGACAGAAGTTGAAGTTCCTCCGCTTACACCTGCTGATGCGGCAGAAGCGATCGGAGCAACCATGAAAGAAAGACATGTAGCAATCTTAAAGGACAGAGGTGAGGTCGATTTCTCATTTGACTCACCGGAGACCGGACGTTTCCGTGTAAACGTATATATGGATCGTGGTAATATGGCGGCGGCTTACAGACGAGTTGAGACACAGATCCCAAGACCTGATCAGCTTGGCATTCCGAGAGAGGTTGTTGATCTCTATAAGAGAAAGAGAGGACTTGTACTTGTAACGGGACCTACCGGTTCGGGAAAATCAACAACACTTGCTTCTATTATAAATAAAGCAAATGAAAACCTGACAGATCATATCATCACACTGGAGGATCCTATCGAGTATATCCATCATCACAACAAGGCGATCGTAAATCAGCGAGAAGTTGGTATGGATACACTCAGCTATGCAAATGCACTTCGTGCAGCCCTCCGTGAAGATCCTGATATCATTCTGGTAGGAGAGATGCGAGATCTTGAGACTATTTCAACAGCGATCACTGCAGCCGAGACAGGACATTTGGTTTTCTCGACTCTGCATACGATCGGCGCGGCAAGTACGATCGACCGTATCATTGATATCTTCCCTACAAACCAGCAGCAGCAGGTACGTGTACAGCTTGCGATGGTTCTTGAAGGCGTTATATCACAGTCACTTCTGCCTACGGCAAATGGCCAGGGACGAGTAGCAGCTTTTGAAGTTATGCTTGCTTCTCCTGCTATACGGAGTCTGATCCGTGAAGCAAAGACGCATCAGATCCAGTCAACGATTCAGACAAGCAGACAGCTCGGAATGATTACGATGGATGATGCACTGTACGATCTCTTCTCTGCGGGAACTATAACCAGAGAGATGGCAATGACATATGCACAGGATCAGCAGTACCTAAGAAAGAAGATTAACGGACAGTAAAATGTATAACAGTTTTGTGCAAATCTCACAAAAAAACTGGCGGACATAAGAAAATATTGATTATGGTAGCAAATTATAGTATTATATAATCTATATGAATGAGATTTTATGCGCTTAAAGACGCATAAAGGGTGTGGTCAGATATGATCACGGAAGAAATATGACAGGGTCGGAGGAGAAACAATGGCAGTATTTAACTACAAGGTTGTTGACAAAGATGGTAAGAATAAAAAAGGTACCATCGAGGCCCCAAACAGAGATGGAGCGGAGAAAAAGCTGAAGTCGGATGGCTATTCGATCATGAGCCTGACAGAGCAGAACAATCCATTTTCAGGGGGTTTAATTAAGAAGAAAGTAAAATCACGAGACCTGGGTGTCTTTTGTAAACAGTTTTCAGCTGTTATAAAAGCCGGTGTTACGATCATTTCCGCATTGGAACTGATGGGCGACCAGATCGAGAATCCAACACTGAAGCGTGCGGTTATGGATGCGAAAACATATGTTGAAAAAGGTGGTACTCTTGCAGATGCCCTTCGAGTAAACTCAGATGTATTCCCTCCGATCATGATCAACATGGTAGCTGCCGGTGAGTTGTCCGGTAACTTAGAGGTGTGTCTGGATCGTCTGGTAGAACACTTTGAGAAGGATAATGCATTATCCAGTAAGATCAAGGGTGCGATGGTTTATCCTATCGTAGTATTTATCGTAATGATCATCGTGGTAATCGTAGTTATGATCGCGGTTATCCCGAACTTCACCAGTATGTTTGAAGACATGGGAACAAAGCTTCCTCTTGCAACAAGAATGATGGTTGCGGCAAGTAACTTCATTATTCATAAATGGTACATATTGATCATTGTTGTAGCAGCGATCGTGTTTGCCTGTAAGACGTTCAAGAAGAGTTCGGTTGGTGAACAGTTCTTCTCGAATATCGCGATCAAGGCTCCGGTATTCGGAAACCTGACGATCAAATCAGCCTGCTCCAGATTCGCAAGAACCATGAGCACTTTGATGGCATCCGGTATCTCTATGATCGATGCTGTAGAACAGGTAGCGAAGATGATGGATAATAAGATCATACGTGATGGCCTGATGGATGCAAAGACACAGGTTGCAAAGGGTATCCCGCTTTCAAAACCATTAAAGGATATGGAGGTTCTTCCGCCGATGTTATCAGCGATGACAAAGATCGGTGAAGAGACCGGTGATATCGAGGAGATGCTCAGTAAGGTTGCCGACTACTATGATGAAGAGGTAGACGCAGCTACTAATAAATTAACGGCAGCAATGGAACCGTTGATCATGGTTATACTTGCCTGTATCGTAGGTATGATCGTAGCAGCTGTATACGGTCCTATCATGAGTATGTACGATGCAATGGATCAGTATTAATACAATAAACCAATAAACAATACATAATTTACTTACACAGTTTTACATTGATTGATCCCGGTAGAACGAGGATGCCGGTATTGATATAGTGTCATATGACACAACAACAACATAAAATAATTAAGAAAGAAAAAGGAGAGAATAATTATGAAGAAGAACAACAAAGGTTTCTCATTAGTAGAATTAATTATCGTTATTGCTATCATGGCAATCCTTGCAGGCGCACTTGCACCAGCACTTATCAAGTACATTAACAAGTCAAGAGCATCAACAGATATTTCAAATGCTGACACTATTCGTTCTGCATGTCAGACCGCAATGTCAAATGAAGAGGCTATGGCTTCACTTGGAAGTACTGCAAAAACAGCTACTGTAACTTCATGGAAAGCATCAGGAAGTTTTGGACAGGAACTTAGCGAGATTCTTGGTAGCGCATCATTAAAGGGTAAATATTACGACAAGAATTCTGAATTCAAAGTTTTAATTGATGTAGCAAACAATAAAGTTGAAGTTTATTCAGGCGGAACTACAAATAAATTACTTTCCCCACAGAACTAGGCTTTAACTGAAAACAAATATTTTATTTTAATAGTATTGAAAGGCAACAAAATTAAGCTGTTTGAAATTCCTCGTATGACATATTATAGCTAGTTGTTGCCTTTCGATAACATGAGTAAGATGTTTGTGGATTTATAGACATCACTATATCATAATGCAATGCAGAAAAGATATATGATGTCTTGGAAGCAGTCAGTAGTTTAGTGAGTGATTAAACTAATGACGGCAACCGGCTTGCATATAAGCTGGAAAACAAGTGAATGGTCGCATATGGAGGGTCAAACATAGAGACCATTTTGAGGGTGACAGGTTGTTCACCTTATAGTCTGTAAGATACAGGCGTATTCTATTTTTATTTATATGGGGTGAACAGCATGTAAGCTGGTACTCAGGCAATTAAGGGAGAATTCCCGACAAAACTACTGATTAGCGAGGGAGGCTATTTAAAATGGCGAGTAATAAAAAAGTCTTAACAATCGACATTACAAATGAAAGTATTACTATCACAGAAGTAACCGCTTCTGAGAAGAAGACTTCAACCGTACATAATGCCATCATCTTTGAGACTCCGGAAGACTCATACGAAGATGGTTTTATCAGAGACAAAGAAAGAATTGCAGAAGCAATCAGATCACAGCTTGCTGCAAACGGAATCACTAACAAGGACGCGATTTTCGTCCTTACCTCTACAAAGATCGTTAACAGAGAGGTCCTTGTGCCTTTCGTTAAGGAGAACAAAATCAAAGGAATTATTAATGCGAACTCATCAGAGTATTTCCCTGTTAATATAGAGGATTACACCGTATCCCATTCTGTATTAGAGACAGTCACTGATGAAGAAAATAACAAACAGTTAAGAGTCCTTGCTGTAGCAGCGCCGACCAGTATGGTTCGTTCCTACTATGAAGTGGCAGCACTTGCGGGACTGAAAGTAGTGGCACTCGATTACATTGGAAATGCCATGTTACAGCTGATCAAGACACAGACCAGTGAGAACATGACAACGATGGTAATCCAGTTAGGTAGTGAATCTACCGTATTAAATATTGTAAAAGGAGATATCCTTTTACTCCAGAGAACTGTACCATATGGTACCAATGTTGTAGTAAATGAAGTAATGGATGCAAAGGGCGTAGATGCAACGACAGCTATGACCTTACTTCAGAATGAACGTCTGATCACAGTTGATTTCGATGATAATGCGATTACCGGTTCATTCCGTTACCTGATCAATAACATTGGACGTGTGATGGATTTCTTTGCATCAAAAAATCCGGATAAGCCGATTGATGATGTATTCCTGACAGGCGATGGAGCACTGATCAAAGGAATCGATGGTTTATTCAAGGTACAGCTTAATGTATCAACCAGAGTTATGGATAGTTTATTCAATATCAAGTTTGACCCGAAGATTGATTTGAAGATTTATAATCCTGTATACCTTATGGTTCCTATCGGTGCGGCTTTTGCACCTATGGGATTTGTAATATCAGAAGGGGCAACAGCATCTAAGAAAGAAGGAGCTGTTGATTCTACGCCTTTTGTAGTTGCATTTCTGATTCTGGCAGTGCTCGTTGCCGGTGGTGTGACTGCGGCTTCATTTATCATGAAGAATAAGGCACAGAGTGAGCTGGATGATGTAAACCGAAAGATTGAATCAATTAAAGATATTGAAACCATTGTACAGGACTATGAGGATGCAGAGAGCATCTATGTGGATGCCATGAGCATGTACAGCTACACTAAGAATCTGAATGAGAATGTAGTAACCTTTATCAATGCTTTAGAAGAGAAGATGCCAAAGGGAACAGAAGTAACAGCGTTCAATTCAGATGCGAGCGGTGTATCCATATCCGGTACTGCAGAAAAGTATGACGATGTTGCGGGTCTTGCGATCAGCTTAAAAGAAATTGACTGTATCGATAATTCATTCATCGGAAGCATTACAGAGAATGTAGATGAGGAATCAGGCAAGACTACATATGATTTCACTGTAACCTGTATCTATGTGGATGCGAATGCATCAACAGAAGATACTACAGAGACAGATGCAACATTAGCTCAGTAAGGAGGGTACGAACATGGATGCAATGACAAAAGGACAAAGAAATTTATTATTATTTTTATTGGGTGTTGTAATATTATTCGTGCCGATTCGTTATGTGGCTATGAATAATTTTGAAGACCGGAAGAGTATCATATCCGAAAAGGACAAACAGCAGGTTTACTATAATGATCTGAAGTCAAAGGATGTAAATCGTGACCAGTATATTAAAGATACAGAGAACTATAAGAAAGAGTATCAGGCAATCCTTGATGAATTCCCATCAGAGCTCTATCAGGAGAATACAATTATGTATTTACAGGGTATCAAGGATGAATATAAGTTTGACTTCCCTTCTGTAACGATGGGAGAAGAACAGTTATTCTACACACTCGGAACCGGTGCGGTAGGTGATGCTACACTCGGAGATGGAGCAGCAGCAACCGATACGACTGCGGCTGACACAACCGCAGCTGATAGTGCTGCAGCTTCAGGAGATAATTATAACTGCTATTCAGCGAACTTCCCTGTTACCTATTCAGGTTCATACAAGGATCTTAAGGATGTCATTGATTATATTCAGAGTGGAGACTTCCGTATGACTGTTGATTCTATCAGTATCGCTTTTGATGAGGAGACAGGAAAATATACAGGTGATATGTCATTCACATCATACGCAGTAAATGGTGGAGACAGAACTACAGATCAGGTAGATGTTAATGTTCAGAACGGAAAGGATAATATCTTCGGTAACCCGACAAAGAAGTCAACAGCTACAACAACTACATCAAGCGATAATGCTCAGTAGGTAGTTATAAACCTGAAACCCGTAAACAGTTTTTAAACGGAGTGAGAAGTAGAAAATGACAAAGAAAAACAATAAAGGCTTTAGTTTGATAGAAGTAATCATTGCTGTAGCCGTATTTGCCATATTGATCGTTCCTCTTACCTCCCAGTTGATTTCCGCTGTTAATATCAATAAGAAATCAACCAAGAAACAGTATGCCATTGATAAAGCAGAACAGATCATGGAAAGCTTTAAAACTGCAGATATGAGTAGTAGTGCCATCAGTATACCTGATGGCAATTCTACAGGTAGCTATAATTTCACCTGCACAACTACAACTCCGAAAACAACGGATAATAAGATTGCCGGAGTGAAGAAGGTGAATTATACGGAGAAGACATACACATGTAATGACATATCTATAGGAGGAAATTACGCGAAGTATGGCTGTACAGTCACGGTCAGTGATCTTGCACAGCAGGTTGCTGCGATGGGGTATATCTGGGATCCGGCAACAGGAGATGCAAAAGTTGATGAAAATGGTGATTATGTTAAGATCACATCTTCAGTAGGTACTGTTCGTACACTGGATAATAAACAGGCAGCGATCATTGCCGGGGCAACTTACACAGGTGATACCGGAACCGCAGATGGAAATAATCTGGATAATCAGGCAAGTGCATATTTTAAGGATCAGAAGACAGAACTGTTAAAGAGTCATACAGTGCAGTATAATCAGATGCTTTCCAGTGATGGTGATGAATTCTGGAAGAATGATGAGTTCTCAAAGACAACGACGATTAAAGTGTCAAAGACTGCAAATAACAAATATCGTGTGCAGTGTATCGTAAAGTATGTAGATAAGACAACAATCGGCGTTATTAAGTCTGAATATGAGAACAATACAAATAACGTATATAAACCAGCCAGTGCAAATGGAGAAGGTGTAGTATATCAGAATGATTATGATAAACTGCCACCAATCTATCTGTTATATGTTCCTGCAACCAGTAATGGTATCTATGTAAATCGTGATTATGTGAATATAGATACAAATGCATTAGATGCGGATGAAAAGGCAAAGATTTATATTTTCCAGACTGTAGCAGATATTGATGATAAGTATGCAGAAATTATCAATGAAGCTTTGCAGGGCGGTGATAGCAGCAAGACACTTGATGATCTGATTTATGTAAATAATCAGCATAAGGTATCTCCATCATCTGTAAAGGTGCGTGTGAATTTTGCAGATTCAACCGGAACACTTAAGAAACCGGCAGATGAAGCAAAGATTAATACATTAGCCGGAAAGACTAAAGTATATGCGAACTTTACAGTAGATAAACCAAATTCAACTGTAAGTGTTATGGGAACAAAGGATGATACGGCGGACGATGTCTATATGTACGATCTGACTGTTCTTATGGAAGAAAAAGACAGTAATGATAAGACGACTGACAAGACGACTATATCAGGAACAAGGGGGAATTAGAAGATGCTTAAAAAATTAAAGAGCAGACTGAAGCACATGAGTAATCGTGGTTCCAGTTTTGTCCTTGTAATTGTATCTGCAACGTTTTTGAGTATTCTGGTATCCGCCCTGTTAATGGGTATGTTATTAGCATACAAACTCAGATATTACAAGATTAATTCATTGAATAACTTCTACAGTGTAGAGAAGGCAATGGATGAGATTTATGCAGGAATTGGTGCAACGACAAATGAACACTTATATTCCGCATATACAACGACTGCAGAGTTAGTTGTATATTATAAAGATGGAAAGTATACGAATCTTTCTGAGACAGAGGCAAATAATCTGTTCAAAAAGTTTTTTATGCAGGGAATTATGGATGATGATAATCTGAATAAAATCCCTACATTAGTAGCTACATTGCAGGGTTATATTACAGATCCGAATGTTACACTTGATTGTGATAATCTTCGAATTGTATATACAGATAATGCGGGAAAACACAGTTATATCAAATATGTTAAGAATTCCCTAACGGGAGATATTTCCGGACAGACAAATACGGAACCGGGATTTAATTCAGGAACTGTAGAGACGATTGCATTTAAGAACGTAGGTGTTAAGAGAACAATTACATTGACTGCTGCAACAGATAGGGAGACGATGGCTCCAGGAACGTATGAGCAGTCAATTATGACGGATTTGGTACTTAAAAAACCAGAATATAATGTTTCGTTTGATATGACAGGTATAAACAGCAATAGTTTGTATAGTTATGCATTTCTGGCAGATATGGGACTGCAAGTATCCGGAACAACTACGAATTATAACGATGCAAGTGCAACAGTTGTAAATGTTAAAGGAAATGTATACACAGCATCTGATTATTATAATAAAGATTATAATGCTGTGACTGCAACAAAAGTTACAAACAAATATAATGATAGTGTTGTAAGAAACTGGGGCGCTACAGATGAAAGCGCTAATTCTGGTATTTTTGTTGACAAAGCATCATTGACAATGAATTCAGATGTTATTGTAAATTCTGGTGCATTGACAGCATATAATGGTGCAGATATTACTCTTTCAGGTAGAAGTTCGAACCTTTCAGAGCTCTGGACCGATAATATTATCATTGATGGAGATAAAGGCGGTTCTATTACAGCGGCAGCAAACGCTTATGTATATGATGATACAGAGTTAAATGCAGAAGAATCTAATTTGACATTCTTTAAGGGTACATACTTTGGATATAGCTATTCTACAGATGATATTCGGAGCATTAAGCTTCTCGGGAATGCGGGCAAACTCCCTACAAATTACAGTTTAAAATCTCATTTTAGTGATAGTGCGATTATTGTAAATGGTAAGAAGTCCACATTGGATCTGAAGAGCTTACAATCTCTTTATATTGCGGGTAAATCATATATTGAGTTCTCAAAAGTGGCAGCTTCTTCTATCACAGATGCTAATGAGAGAAAAGAACTCGGTCTTGTTGATGCAGATGGAAATGAAAAGAATCTGGACTATGCATTTACAACATTGAAGGATTATTCAACTGGTCAGTCGCTTGATGTGAAATCCAATCAGTTGATTTTCCTGACACAGTGGGAGCCGGTTGCAGGCAGCGAGACAGTAGATTCAAATGGTTATACACATGTTAAGCTGAAGTTCCCAAATAGTTTTAACAATGATGTTAAATTAAAGGAATTATACAAAGAGTTTACTGAAAAACTGAGTAATAATGAATTGGTAGTTAATGCGATCAAACAGACGGTGTCTGGTCATGATTATTATTATCTTTATATTAAAGCGGGAGATAATAAGCAGAGTAATGTAGAAGAAGCAGAAGCTTTTGTAAAGAAGTATTATGATCTTCTGGCAGAGAATCTGGAAGAAACAAATAAGAAGATATATAACGTATCTAATTATGACAGCTTCGATGTGACATTGTTACTTCCTGTTGGTGCAGATGGCAAGGTAGATTCTTCTAAGGTTGGTTCAGGCGCGGCAGTAACGGCACAGAATAAGAATGACGGATCTTTATATATTCAGGCATCAACAAAGAGTACGATGAGTGTTGAAACGGCTTTAAAAGCAGCAGCTACATCTAAGACATTCACTATGTTGCTTGGAAATGGAGACACGACAGCAAATAATCTTGCTTATGAAAACCTTAAAACAAGTGCAGGACAGTTAACTGGATCAGATTCTGAAACAGAGGCACATAAGGTGAGTAATTTCCTTAATTACATGTATATCAACATGAAAGATCATCTGTCTGTATTAAACAATAAGGTGTTGGATGCTGAAGGTAAGGAGACCGATGAAGAGCAATCTGCATGGGCATTAGTAAAATATACAGATTATACAGAGACCAGTAATGGAAAGCAGTCTCAGAAGTACAGATACGAGCATGCACAATTCAAAAATGTAGGTGCTAATAAAGGTGATTATACAAGAACTCAGTTAGCATCAGGCGAGTATCAGTACACATATGTTGGCAAGGATGCAGATGGAAAGTATAAGGGAGATTATGTAAGAAGTGATTCGTACTCTTATAATTACAGTCTGACACCATTAAATAACTATGTTGACTTTACAAAGATTTTTGGAACGCATACACTGCCTGACGGCACTAACCATACAGCGCATAAGAATATCAGTAAAACGATTTCGTCTGATGATGGATCAGCAGATTCGATTCTTGTTATCAATGATGGAGATGTAACGCTTGATACAGCTACTGGTAATTCTTTACAGGGAGTTGTTATCTGTGGCGGTGATGTGAAGTTCAGCAATAAAGTAAAATCTTTCCGTGGATTGATCATTGCAGGCGGTAAGGTGATCTGTAACAGCAGTATCAGCCTTTCAGCAGATGTATCATATACGGCGAGTGTACTGAAGAAGTGCGCAGACAGCACAGATACAGATGTAAGCGTAGTTACAAGAGAAATCTTAAAGAACTATGTAAAAGAAGAAAAAGACAGTAGTGCAGAGGTGAAGAGTTCTACTTTATCTGACATCTCTTATAGTGATATTCTTGAATTCCAGAACTGGAAGAAGAATGTAGATTAGGAGGGGTGAAGATGAAGAAAAGAAACAATGCTGGATATTCTCTGGTAGAACTGATTATTGTTCTTGGAATAATAGCGGTGTTATCCGGACTGGCAGCTGTTACGATATCAGCGATATCAACTGCCCGGGCTACCTCGGCTAAAGAGTCATTCAATGAGGAATTGTCTACATTAGTAAAATTGACAAAATCTCAAAATAAAAAAGCTGCTATGTTGATTGAAAAGGTTGACGATAAATATCAGATTACATACGGAACCTTTACGGGTGATGTTACGCGTAAAGCGAATGGAGACCCTTCAGATGATTTTAAAGACAGAGCTAACTTTACTGCAGACACATCAATAGATACTATAACGCTGGATCGCGTAAAGATTATGTACGCGGCAAAATCTTCAGATACCGCAAAAGAGGTTACTGAAGTAAATGGCACAGCGGGTTTTATGATCGTTATGTTTAATAAAGCAGATGGTTCGGTTTGGTCGGGAGATGGTATTTATACTTTCAATAAGGAGCGGTCGAATGCATCAGTAGGTAAAGTAACATTAAACAAAACGACTGGTAGTCATTATACAGGATCATAAGGAGGGATGAATAGTGAAAAAAACAGAGAATAAGGGTTTCACTTTCATTGAACTGGTACTTTACATAGGTATCTTAAGTGTATTTATGGTAGCAGTTACAACCCTGATTGGATCAGTGGTTGCTTCCAATCGGAAGATGACATCCAGAAAGAAGATACAGACACAGGCTGAAGAAGCCTATGATACTATGTCTGATATGCTGATGGCAGCAACAGATGTTAAGATTTATGCAAAAGCAAAGCGAGTAGGTGAAACATCATCGAAAGAAGGCGTATATCTGGTTCCTGATGCGTCGGATTTAAGACAGGATGATGGTTCTTATAAAGAAGGAGGCGGAAACAAAACAGTGCAGGTAGCCCCTTCTTCAAATCCTGCAAGCGGATCGAATAAAAGACCTTGCTACAACATCGGTGAGTTGGATAAAGATGTAGCACTCAGTACGGTATCGACAACGGTAGGTTCAAAGACGGCGGATAAGCTTTATATTAAGCTTAATTATGCATCCGGTCTGGATTCAACAACAGGTGATAGCGAGATAACAAGTTGTACTCTATTATATGATAAGACAAACAAGAAGTTATATGCTTACAGAATGAAGGCGTCTAATTCCGGAGGCGGATCATTTATTGATTCAAGTAATGATGAGGCCTGTCTGCTTGCAAAGAATGTTGAGCAGTTTGATGTGAAGGTGAATCCGGATGAGGATAGTTTTGCAATCACCATGAAACTTCAGGATGCACAGACAGCAGCATCTTATACAGTGGATGGAGTTGTCAGCCTTAGAAATTCAAATGTGTTAAAAGCGCATTCAAACTAAAAGGAGGAAAGAATAGTGTTTAAGAATAAAAAAGTTGTTTTATCTTCCGTAGCAATCATCTTTACACTGATTGTTAGTGCGGTATTCGTCAATTTCACATTAGCTAATTCTGGAACTCCTGTAAATGAAAATAACGCAGAACTGAGTGCTGCAACAGGACTTGTAGGCTATTCGAATATTGACCTTGCGGTTATCAATTCGAACAGCGCCAGTTTAAAGGCAACAGGTGATGACAAATATCGTATTGTTCAGATCCTTCCAAAGTCTAAATCAAATGACGATATTGCGAAAGCAGATACAGATATGACTGCTAAAGTTACTGCATCAAACTATAAAGGTAATATCAAAAATGAGTCTGATTATACAAATACAACACCATTATGGAAGTATGTGTATGATGGTGAGTATTTCAGATATGCGGTATTTGATGGTTATAAGACGATTGCATCCCAGAAGATGGCAGCCGGAGCAGTGACATTAACAACGGTTACTGTTGACAATCTGAACAGTATGGATACAAATGCAAAAGCAATTTTATCTGCAGCGGATTTCATATATATCGTTGCACCGGATGAGAATGCATATGCATCAAAAGACAAAGATATAAGCGAAGCATTATATAATTGGCTTGTAAGCTATACAATGGATGACCGCCATCCGATCGTTCTTGATAAATATACACTTTGTGTAAAAGATGCAAGTTCGATAAAGGGAAATAATGATACATATCGTATGGGAACATTAGCATTCAAGTTGATTACAAAGAATCTGACAGCCCGTATAGATAATGTATTAGCAGTAGAGCCGGGATATTTCAATGTGCTTTATAAAGAAGCAAGTGATAATGATGTACCGGATCCAACCCAAAAGACAACAAAGACAATTTCAGATTTCATCCTTACAGCGGAACGTTCTGCGACAGAGGGTGGAAATGACTATATCAACAAAAACAGATATTATAAATGGTATGAAGATAATTCATTGACAGACTTCCTGAATTTCCAGACGAATCACAGTGATTCTGCATATATTAAGGTATCAAGTTCTATTGGTGGTATTACGGCTTCCAGAACAAAATGGGATTTTGATAATGCAGAAGTACTTGTTATTTCAAATGGTGAGTCATCGAGGATGTTTGATGAATTAGCAGCAAACAATGATTCCACACATATGGATGCAAGTGCCTATACTTTCAATAAGAAGACTAATACCTGGGAAGCAGAAGAAACAGCAGAGAACAGTGTATTCACAGGAGCCGCTTATGCAAGCCGTGGATACAGATATGTGCCAAGTGGTGCGAATATCTATGTTCTTCAGAGCCGTGATATCAAGAATGCTTTGACCTCAGGTGAAGGTGCTGTCTATTCAACGACCGATCTTTCAAATACCGGTTTTCAGGATGTTGCAACTAAGGAATTATCCGGAGAGGTTCGTTCATCTGTAGATCTTACCGGATCAAATGTATATCTTACTGTTACAATAGACGGAAAGACTTATCTGGTTGGTAAGAATGAGACAGAGAAGTATTCAGTTATGCTTTCATCTTTAGAAGGTGGAAACGGTTCTTTTGACAGTGCGACAAATACTTATGTGTACAATTATAATTTCTCATATCTGAATGCCGGTTCTGAATTCCAGTATGGAGTGATCATTGAGCCTGCCGGAACAGCAATTGATGAGCTTGTTGCAGCTGCAGGAAGTGGAACCGGAACAGGAACCGGAACTGGAACAGATGATACTATAGTGACGGGTGCTTATGAAGTTGGCAGCAATGGATGTAATTTCATTGTTACAAAGAATGGTGAGCAGAAATCAGCAGATTATGATTATACAAACGTTGCAGATACATATGCAGAGTTTACAAAGAAGACAACAGAATCAGATCCTGCTTATGATGCAAATTATTCATCAAACTTATCTTATGAATATACTGTTTTGGATTATTCAGAAGATTCTACAGAAGGTAGAGATAAGGCATTTAATTATGTCAATAAGTTATATCTAGATCACAAAGCGGAAGCACTTACCAAGAATTCTACAAAACAGGTGATTGACTTTACACAGTTTGATTTTATCTTTATCGAGTCGGGTGCTTATAAAGATGAGATTGGAAAAGATGCATATAAATCATTATGCGACGCTGTTGAAGGTGGTGTATATGTAATTGCCAGTGATAAAGCCGGAGATGGTGTTGGCTCTGGAGATGGTGATGATGACAATAATGGCGGAAATAAGACCATTATCAGTCCGTCAGCAAAAGCAATTGCAGATATCATTAATGCAGGTCAGTATCGTGATGGCTCTGATAATAAGTTCAAGGTTCTTGAAATTCAACCGGATTATCCGATTGATCGCGAGTTAGCAGAAACCAAGAATAAAAATTCTTCCTATTCAAAACATATGGATGGTTCAGAGATAAAGGGTGATTATTATACTGTTCCGTCAGATGTGATTGAGGGTAAGGCCAAAGAAGAACTTCAGAAGAATGTTGAGTATTATGACTTTGATCTGACAAAGGCCAAACTTGCATATGCAATAGATGGATTAAACTATGGTGATATCGAACTTACTCAGGTTTCTACGGAAGCATTGATCGGTATGAAAGATGATATCGCAACAAGTTATGATCTGGTTTATATCGGTGGTGATTATACAGCACTTGATAGAAGCGTTGAGGAAGTTTATTCTGCACATAGTGGTAATCTGAATGGTGATGCGATCAAAGCATTAGGTTATGGTTTACCGACATTCATTATGTACACACATACAGGTATGTTAGAGTATATTACAGATAATTATATGCCGGCAGATCTGGTAGGTAAGGCAGTATACATGCCTGAAAACGGTAATGATCTTACAAAGACAAAGTATGATGAACTTGTAGAATATATAGATGCCGGAAAACCGGTTATCTTCGGTGATGAACTGACATCTGTATATGAGAAGATGCAGGGTTACAATGTTAAGAACGGCGTGAATGCATTGACTCAGGTTCAGCTTCTTTCAGGTTACTGGTTTAAAGATGATGGAACGATCGAAAAGGGAAATTATTACCTGGATCCATCTTCCAGAGTGTATAAGCTTGTGAAGTATGCATATGATAAAAAAGCAGCTTCTACAAGTGTGAAAAATGTATTATGGGGATATGATCATGATGATACGCAGATGATAGATAATCAGAATGGAACGTATGGTCAGACCTTATATACGGCGAAAGAGATCGGTACAGGCGGATCTTACAAGATTCATCTGACTACGGATGTAGAGAATGAGAGCTGGTTCCAGAATGACGATCCTTCAGTGATTAAGTCTTATGCAGTCGTACCATCTGATACGATGAAGACCTCACTGAACAGTCTGATCAAGAGTTCAGCAAGCAGAGTGAGAGTAGTATTTACAAATAAACCTGCTACCTATAAGGAAGGAATTACGAGTTCTTATCTGAGAACGACCAGTCTTCCATTTGAGTTCGAGGTCAGAAGCAGTAAGTCGGATGCCACATATACATATAAGTTATATTGTGATAAAGATCGTAACATGACATTTGATTCAAGTGATTATCATACAGAGGGAACTCTTACAAAAGGAGCTGCTTCTGCAGGAATGACATCATATACTGCATCAACCACATTGGAATTGGATGAAGACTTTTTCGGATCAGCCAGCTGGTATCTGGAGATCTATGAGGGAACTGAGCTTATAGCAACCAGTTCAGGGCTTAGTAAGGTTGTGAATGAGACAGCTGATAAGAACAATATCAATGTCCTTCAGATCCAGACAATGTATGATGGCCAGACAACAGACTTCCATAATTTTAAGGATACTTTATACTTTGATATTCAGTCTCAGTGGGCACATAAGATCATGTATTACAATGGCCTTACATCAGAACCGAAACTGGGATCAGAAGTAGCATTATCACAGTACAAATCACTTGGACGTCATGAGAACCGTTTTGGAATTGTACAGTATGACCTGAGTGCCGGAGATGATAACTGGTATTCAAACCTTGCAGATACGATTACGGATGATTATAATATCAATCTTGATATGGCGGTTATCAATAAGAATAAAGCAAGTTTTACAACAGCAGATAATGCAAGCGGAACTTATAACTGCCTGGAGCAGTGGGTTGCAGATGCAGAGACACTGTCCAAAGCAGGCGGTAAAGTTGATGGAATGACTCGGCAGGATTATGCAGATGGCTTGCAGGAGAAATGGACTGCATATCAGAATGCAAAGGCTGCTGTTGAAACTCCAAAGGAAAATATTGATAAGTATCTGGAGGGTGCAATCGACCAGTTTGGAAATGATGCAACTAAGATAGATACAGCAAAGTATGGTAAATACAGACAGGGTTCACAGTCTCTGCTTGGTGCATTGAACAGATGGGTACCGGAAAGTGAGATTGTGCAGCTGTTTAACTACTGTATAAAGACCGGAGATTATTCTATGATCTTCATGAAATATTATGGAGACAAGGGAACTAATTTCAATGAGTTTGGAACATATGGAACATTATTTACGGCATATCGTGATGCAAAGGATGCAGAGCTGAATGCAAAGGATGAGTATTATAAATACTTAAGAAGATCTTATGGTAAGGACTTCCTTAAGAAGATGTATTCTATCCTGGTACTTGGTCCTTCTGCAGCATTCTCACCATATGGAGACAGCACAAGTGCTTATGTTGATATGAATGCAACGACATGTCAGTACATTAAGGATTATGTAAAAGCCGGAGGAGATTTGTTCTTCTTCCATGATACAATGTCACCATATTCAAAGAAGGCGGGTGGTGCTTATACACTTACTACAAACTTGCTTGATATGGTTGGACTGAACCGATTCCATGTGGATCTTACAAACCAGAAGAATTCATATGCTCAGACGAATGATGGCTATGAGTATAAGTCATATAAGGATAAGTCAGATACATATTATCTGACACCATACGGATTCAATACAACAGCCGGAATATCAGGAAAGCTGAATCAGACATCGGGAATCTATGACAGCACGATTAAGACATTAAAGAATTATAATTCAAATTATAATGTAACACAGATTCCGAGTGATAAGTCCAGTTGGAATATAAGTGCATTATCAATGTCGTATCTGTATTTCGCGGTAAATAAGAGTATTCATGCGGAGAACAATACTCCATACATTTATTCAAAGATGGATGTAAACGGAGCACTTCGTACAACTACAAATGATGGTAACAGAGATGAATCAGGATTTGCACAGACGGCGAAGGCATCCAGACTGAATGAAGGTCTTGTGACCCTGTATCCATTTGCAATCGGATCCTCATTGAACATATCAGGTACACATCAGCAGGCATACTCACTGGATCTTGAATCTACAAAGACGACAGTCTGGTATACACTTGCAGGATGTAACAATAATGGTAATGCAAAGGCAATGTCATCTTATTATGCTGCATCGCCTTATGATGGAATGGAGAGTTACTTCATTTATACAACAGCGTATGGTAACGGAGCTATCACATATTGTGGAGCCGGTCATACATCTGTAACAGGTAACGGAACAAAGAATAATGATGAGAGAAAGCTGTTCATTAATGTTATTATCAACAGTGCTTTAGCATCAGTACCGAAGCCGGATGTAACTTTATTCCAGCCGGATACAAACTTCGAGAAAGAACTCGGAAAAGATGAAACAACAAACAGTAACATATATCTTGTTGAAGTAGCAGATAAGACAACATCACCGAACTTCGATGCGCAGATTGATATACCGGATGGTATCACTGTAGATCGTGTCAATATTTATTACGATCTGGATCTGAATGATCAGGATCCTAAGAAGTTGAGTCCTGTATATTCCGCTACAAATGATAAGCTGATCTGGAGCTGGAAACGTTCGGACATCGAGAAGCAGTTTGTAAAGTTTACAGATGCAGAACTGAAGAACAGAACAGATGGAAAAGTCTGGAAGTGGAAAGCATATGATGCTCTTAAATCTCATCTGACAGAAGCTGAGAAAAATGAGTTATCGCAGCATGGCTACATTGCATTGACAGAAGAAGAGAAACAGGCAAAGATGACTTGGTTAGCTACTTTTGATGGATTTGTACAGTTTGATGATGCCACAGAAAAGGTTAAGATAAGAGATCAGTACGCTGACAATAAGCTGAAACCTTCAGAAGAGTGTTTTGCACCATATGGTGGTAACTATACATACATTATTGTAGAGGTTTACTACGGTGGTGAAGCAACACCTGTACAGAAGATCATTAAAGTTAAGGCTTCTGATCCACTCTTCAATCTGACACAGAACAATACAAATGGTGTTGTAACTGTAGATGGCATTGAAGCAGAGAAATATACATTAGCTTAATATGAGCTATTAAGAACATATTATAATTCCGGAGGCGGGCAGTAATGCCCGCCTTTTTGCTTGTAAGAGTTGAAAGAAAATGCTACTATTACAACGTAGATGATTACGAAATACAGCCATATAAGAAAACATAGGGGTGTATTACGATTATGAAATAAAATTAGCATAATTACAGGAGAAGAAAAAGATGATAGATGCTAGAACAAGAACGCTGGGACTTCTGGGAGATCCGGTGGAGCATACAATGTCTCCGCTTATACATAATACATTAAGCGAGAAGCTTGGATTAAATAATGTATATGTTCCGTTTCATACAAAAGCAGAAAATCTTGAAGCTGCAGTAAAAGGTGCGCATGCGTTAAACATTCTGGGGTTAAATGTGACAGTTCCGCATAAGAATGAGGTCATGAAGTATTTATCTGCGATTGATGAAGGCGGACAGGCGATCGGTGCTGTTAATACACTGGTACGGACAGAAAATGGATATAAAGGTTATAATACGGATATGATGGGACTTCTTCGTGAGGTGAGATCTTATGGAGTAGAGCTTGACGGACAGGACATTATTATCTTAGGAGCAGGCGGAGCGGCGAAAGCCGTAGCTTATATGTGTATGTCAAACGGAGCAGGACATGTATATATCTTAAATCGTACTGTAGCCAAAGCACAGGCGATCGCGGATCATATGAATGATTTCTTTGGGAATCAGAGTATAACGGCTATGAGCATTCAGGACTATCACAAGCTTCCGGAGAAAAAATATATTGTATTTCAATCGACTTCAAAAGGATTGTATCCGCATAGCGATGAAGTAGTGATTGAAGATCCGGCATTTTATAAGCTTATATCAGTCGGAATCGATCTGATCTATAAACCGTTCTGTACCGGATTCATGTCTCTGTGCAGACAGGCGGGAGCAAAGAGCTATAATGGGCTGAAGATGCTTCTGTACCAAGGCATAATTGCATATGAATTGTGGAATGATATAACGGTAGATGAAGAAACAGCAGATGAGATTTATCGGAAGTTACTTAAAAAGACACGGGATAATATCGTCCTGACAGGCTTTATGGGATCCGGAAAGACAACAGTCGGAAAGCTGTTATCTGAAAGATACGGATATACCTTCATAGATACAGATCAGTATATAGAAGAAAAATGTGGTTGTACGATCGCCGAATTATTCAGTAAAAAAGGCGAATCATATTTCAGACAGTTAGAGACAGATACACTAAAAGAACTGAATGCTTCATTAACTCATGCGGTACTTTCGACCGGCGGCGGACTTCCGCTCCGGGAGGAGAATGCAGCAGAGCTGGCAACCCTCGGAACAGTTATTTATTTACAGATTACCCCGGAGGAGGTCATATCTCGGTTATCGGGGGACAATACCAGACCTCTCTTATCAGGCGACGATCCGGAACAGAAGGTACGCGATCTCTTAACCTACCGCATCCCGTTATATGAACGCGTGGCAGATTTGACAATTCCTGCCACCGGACAATCCCCTGAGTATATTGCAGAAGAAATAATTAGCAGAATGTAAGATAAACTATGTGTTTAATTAAAAACAAAAACTATAATGTATTTCAGAAACTGTTAGGATTATACGCAATAGTTGTATGAAACAATTAAAAAATTTTGAATCAAGAATGATAGAGGTTGTAGAACTTTTACATTCCCATTCCCAGATTGGTGGCTGTGATATGTCTCTGGAATAAGCCTTTTTCAACGTCGGCTCTTAGTGAGCCGGATTTTTCGGCGAGCTTAGTGCCGTTACGTTGAAATAGAGCGCAAGCGCCTTATGAAAGAGACATATCACAGCCGCCAATCGTCCGGGGGGTTAAGGAAACGCCTAAGGAATTGGTAAAAAGTAGTTGAAATATTCTGTAGAATATTATAAAATGTCACAAGAAGTTCATATCTTAAGGAGGAAAAGAAAATTATGGCAGAGATGATCTCAGCAGGTGATTTCAGAAATGGTGTTACGATTGAATTTGAAGGAAATATTTATCAGATTATAGAGTTCCAGCATGTAAAGCCTGGTAAAGGTGCTGCATTTGTAAGAACAAAGCTTAAGAATATCAAGAGTGGTGGTGTGGTAGAAAAGACATTCCGTCCAACCGAGAAGTGTGAGAAGGCTCATATCGAGAGAAAGGATATGCAGTATCTGTACAATGACGGTGATCTTTACTACTTCATGGATCCGGAGACATACGATCAGATTCCATTGAATAAAGCAGCGATCGGAGATGCATTAAAGTTCGTTAAGGAGAACGAGATCTGTAAGCTTGTTTCTCACAATGGTTCTGTATTTGGTGTAGAGCCACCTTTATTTGTAGAATTACTGATCACAGAGTGCGAGCCTGGTGTAAAGGGTGATACAGCTACAGGTGCTACAAAGCCTTGTGTAGTTGAGACAGGAGCAACACTCTATGTTCCTTTATTTGTAAATGAAGGAGATACGATCAAGATCGATACACGTACAGGCGAGTATCTTTCAAGAGTTTAATTCGATCAGAATATAAGAGAGATAGTAGGAGCTGGTCATATATGATTAGGCTCCTATTACACTTTACAAACATTTTTCAGGAGGAAATGACATGGCAACAGCATATAATCATAAAGTTGTTGAGAAGAAGTGGCAGAAGGTCTGGGATGATAACAAGGCTTTTGCTGCAACAGATGATTACAGTAAACCAAAGTATTACGCATTAGTTGAGTTCCCTTATCCATCCGGACAGGGACTTCATGTTGGTCATCCAAGACCATATACAGCACTCGATATTGTAGCCAGAAAGAGAAGAATGCAGGGCTATAATGTTCTTTATCCAATGGGTTGGGATGCATTTGGACTTCCGACCGAGAATTATGCGATCAAGAACAAGATCCATCCAAAGGAAGTAACAAAGAATAACGTAGCAAGATTTAAGGCACAGCTTCATTCCCTTGGATATTCATTTGACTGGGATCGTGAGATCAATACAACAGATCCGGAATATTACAAATGGACACAGTGGATCTTCCTGAAGTTATTCAAGGCAGGTCTGGCATATAAGAAAGAAATGCCGATCAATTGGTGTACATCCTGTAAGGTTGGTCTTGCAAATGAAGAAGTTGTAAATGGTGTCTGCGAGCGTTGCGGTGCGCCGGTTGTCCGTAAGGTCAAATCCGAATGGATGTTAAAGATCACAGAATATGCAGATAAGCTGATCGAAGGGCTCGATACTGTTGATTATATTGAGCGAGTAAAAGTATCACAGAAGAACTGGATCGGACGTTCTACAGGTGCGGAAGTAGATTTCCGGATCAAAGGAAAAGAAGATAAGCTTCGTATCTACACAACCAGATGTGATACATTATTTGGAGCAACTTATATGGTTGTATCACCGGAGCATCCATTGCTTGATAAATATAAAGATGAGATCAAGAACTGGTCTGAGATCGAAAGCTACAGAGAGCAGGCTGCCAGAAAGTCCGATTTTGAGCGTTCCGAGCTTGCAAAGGATAAGACCGGTGTAGCTATCGATGGTCTGGTAGCGATCAATCCTGTAAATGAGAAGGAGATCCCAATCTGGGTATCCGATTATGTACTGATGTCATATGGTACAGGTGCGATCATGGCGGTTCCTGCACATGACGAAAGAGACTGGGAATTTGCAAAGAAATTCGACCTGCCGCTTATTCAGGTAGTAGCAAAGGACGGAGAAGAAGTAGATATCAATGAAGCAGCATTTACAGATGTTGCAACAGGTGTTCTGATCAATTCCGGCTTCTTAAATGGCTTACAGGTAAAAGATGCAAAAGAGAAGATGATCGAGTTCCTGGAAGAAAAGGGAATCGGTAAGGCAAAGGTTAATTATAAGCTCCGTGACTGGGTATTCTCCCGTCAGAGATACTGGGGTGAGCCGATTCCAATCATTCACTGTGATAAATGTGGTTATGTTCCTCTTAACGAAAGCGAACTTCCGTTGATGCTTCCAGAGGTAGAGAGTTATATGCCGACTGATAACGGAGAATCACCGCTTGCAGCTATGACAGACTGGGTAAATGTGAAGTGTCCATGCTGTGGAGGACCTGCAAAGCGTGAGACAGATACCATGCCTCAGTGGGCCGGTTCATCATGGTATTTCTTGAGATACACGGATCCAAAGAATACAGAAGCACTGGCAAGTAAGGAAGCATTAAAATACTGGCTGCCGGTTGACTGGTACAATGGTGGTATGGAGCATACAACACTTCATCTGCTTTATTCCAGATTCTGGCACAAGTTCCTGTATGATCAGGGTGTTGTTCCTACACCGGAACCATATCAGAAGCGTACTTCCCATGGTATGATTCTTGGTGAGAATGGCGAGAAGATGAGTAAGTCCAGAGGAAATGTTGTAAATCCGGATGATATTGTAAATGCATATGGTGCAGATACATTAAGAACATACGAGATGTTCATCGGAGCCTTTGATCTTGCTGCATCATGGTCAGATGATGGTGTAAAGGGATGTCGCCGTTTCCTTGAGAGAGTATGGAAGCTGCAGGATATCGTAGTAGATGGTGATGCTTACTCTAAGGATATGGAGACAAAGATGCATCAGACGATCAAGAAGGTTTCAACTGACTTTGAGAATCTGAAGTATAATACAGCTATTGCTGCTATGATGGCACTTGTAAATGATTTCTATAAGAAGAATGCAGTAACAAAGGGCGAAATGAAGACGCTTCTTACATTATTGAACCCGGTTGCACCGCATATCACAGAGGAAATGTGGAGCATTCTTGGTTACGAAGGATATCTTTATCAGGCATCCTGGCCGACATTCGATGAGGCAAAGACAGTTGAGTCGACAGTAGAGATCGCAGTTCAGATCAATGGTAAGATGAAGGCGACTCTTGCTATCAATAAAGATGATCCAAAGGATGATGTTATTGCAAAGGCAAAAGAAGCTATCGCAGACAAGCTGACCGGTAACATCGTAAAAGAAATTTATGTACCGGGAAGAATCGTAAACATTGTGATGAAATAAATCTGTCAAGCAAATAAGCAGTGTGCCTGCAGGGCAGGCAAAGCTGCTTATTTATTTGACGGAAAAAACAACATAAGCATGTAGAGCGGATGCTCGGAATGCGCATGTTGTGGGATGATTTCGGGAGTTCGAAGAACGTAGAAATCATATTATTTCATAAATATAAATACAAAATAAGCAGTGTGCCTGCAAGGCAGGCAAAACTGCTTATTTATATTTTACAGGAAATTGCGGAACATAGCGATCTTCTGGCGTTCGGCAGGGGAAGCCTGTTCCATCATAATATCCATGATAAGATTGGATTCCTCTTTTGAGAAAGACAGATTACGTTTTTGAAGCTCCCGGTTTAACTGCATGATCTGAGGGAGCATCTGTTCCATAGTAGCATTGTGGGAACCGTTTGCAAGCTCCAGAATAATCTGACGTTTCAGGGGCATAAGATTTTTCAGGCGGGGGTCGTTTTCAAATTGATTCATGGCAATGGATCGTCCTTTCTGTTTTATAGGATTTATTTTGATTCCGGTTATATGTATGGATAATCTATAATGACCGGTTAGATTGCAGACCGGGTGTTCGTGTCGTATTCCTGTAACAACTGCATGATGTGATCCATGGAATTGTCGCTATGTTGGGATGATGACTGATCAGTTGTATCAGTATTTTCCGTGTTTTCATGTGTGGAGGAATCGTGAATTTTCTCATCTGTTCTGTTCCCCTGTATGGATGGATTATTATTTGTATATTCTGTATCTGTGGATATAGATGTATTATCCGGTGCAGCTTGAACGGTTTGGTCATAAGCCTGGAAAATGCTTTGAAAATCCGAAAACGCAGAATCGGTCCGGCTCATATCATTCATAACCTGCATCATATTCATTGCCTGCTGCATATTTTTCATTTGATCGGCGATATCCGGAAAACCACATTGAGCTAACGATGCCAGAATATCATTCTGATTATGGAAATCGCGGTTGAAATCACACTGACGAACATAGGACTGGTTGTTGATCACACGCATGATCTGTTGGAGTTCCATCATTTTCAGATAGATAATGAGCGGCATACGCATAGGTCCGTCAACAAAGGGGAGAATTGCTTCCAGAAGAAACAGACGATCATCGGATATTAATTTGTCAAGAGGATGAGAATGTGGTATCTGTGCCATACAATGCAAGGCTCCCTTCATTTCTTCAAAAGTAAGAGACGGTTTATCCGGATGGATTTTTCAGGTATGTAATGTAGTGCTTACAATTATTATTTATGAAAGAAATGGATATATAATGCATAAAAATATGAAAAAGAAATAACAACAGAATGAGTTGTTCCCTGTCTGTTATAAAGGAACAACCGGAATTATCAGGCGATTTCGGTGATAATTCCGGCATATAGTTCTTTTTTTACAGTTTTATATCCGTACAGAGGCTTTATAGCTGTTAAGGATATAGAACTGATATAGCTTATGACAGTCGGGGGTCAGAATTTCAGGATTAGCATCCACATCCACAACCGCAGTCATTTCCGTTGCCGCATCCACCACAGCAGCAAAGGAGGATCAGGATGATCCAGATGCAGTCGCATCCATTACTTCCGCCGCCACAGCCACAGTCATTTCCAAAACCATTTCCGCAGCATGAGAAGAGAAGAAGAAGGATGATGATGCAGGAGCAGCTGCCTCCGCCGAAACCAAACATTCCGTTTTTTCCACAACCGCACTGTGTTGCTGATAAATCACTCATGGTAAATACCTCCAATTTTCTTTATGCTATAGACTATTCGGTATTGATTCAAATGTTACAAAAACAGAAAAACAATATACGAAAAAAAAAGGATATGATATAATGAACGCAAAATTATTTGCTCGCAAGAATGCTGATTTTGCGAAATGCATAGAATGTGCGAAGCATATGATATAATGAGTGCAAAATCACTTGCCTGCAAGGATGCAATAATTATCAAAAATTAATGTTAAAAAGGGGTTAACCCGGGAGGAGAGAATACATGATTTATAAGTGCATGAATTGTGGTGGAAATGTTGTGTATGATCCACAAAGCGGACATATGAAATGTATGAGCTGTGGTGGAAGTGACTGCGAACAGAGTATTCCATCCGAGACACCGATGATATGTCCTGCGTGCGGAACACAGATTACATACCGGAACGAGTACGGATCTGCCGGTAAATGTCCGGCTTGTGGGGTGCCGATCATCAGGGATGATTTTATCGTATATCCATATGGACCGGATGTAATTCTGCCATTTAAGGTGTCAAAACGAGATGCAGAAGAAAAGTTAAAACAGGAATTTGGAAAGAAGCTGTTTCTGCCATCTGATTTCCTGTCTACAAAGACACTGGAGCGGCTTCGAGGAGTCTATGTTCCGTTCTGGCTGTATGATTTTGATACAAACGTAGATTATAAAGCCGTTGGTACAAAGGTTCGTACATGGACCTCCGGCGACAGAAAATACACAGAGACATCCTATTTTGATGTCTACCGCAAACTGCATATCAAGTATAACGGTATCCCTGTTGATGCTTCGATCGAGATGCCGGATGGTATTATGGATCAGATGGAGCCATATGGTTATGATCAGCTGACTCAGCATGATAACAAATATCTGTCAGGCTTTGAGGCGGAGATATATAATTATACGCCGGATCAGTTATCGGGAAGAGCAGTAACCAAGGTAAATGATACATCAAAGAAATGGGCAGAGCAGAAAGCTTCCGGTTATACCAGCCTGACATCTGAGAATATGAACGCAAATAATAAACTGCTGGCGAACCGATTTGCATTGATGCCTGTATGGATCTATGAATATCGGTATCAGGGACAGAATTATATGTTCTATGTAAATGGTCAGACAGGTAAGTGTGTGGGTACACCACCGAGAAGCGTCAGCCGTGCGATCGGACTTACAGCAGCATTTGCTGCATCGGTAGCTGCGTGTGCTTCCGGCATAGCTATGATCCTGGAGGTGATTTAATATGAAGAAATATAAGATCACCGTTTTAGTATTATTTGTTATCGGATTTGTTCTGATGATTGGAAGTGCGCTGATCAGCAAACAGAATCTGAAGCATGATAAGAGAAGCAACACAGAATGTCTGACGGATCAGAGAGTATTTGATTATGCAGACAAACTTACATCTTCTGAAGAGAAGAGCTTGGAAGATGTCATTGCAGAATATGAAGATAAGATAGGTGCGGATATCGTAGTTGTAACGATCAACAATGAACAGGCACAGGATATGTTTGATACATATTGGTCTGATACATATTATGCCGAGTTTGAAGCAATTAAAGCAGTTGCAACGGCAATGTGTGATCAGAACCGTTTCGGTTGGGAGAACTGGGAATATGATCCTTCAAGCAATCGGAGCACAAGTGATGGCTATGTTCCGAGTGACAGTATTGTAATTGCAGCTAACTATGAGGCCGGAGATGTATGGATGAGTACATCGGGAACCAGAGTGCGTGCCCGGATCAGTGATTCAAAGGCATCATCATTAACCGAGGCCGGTGGTAAATATCTGCGTTCGGATGCCGAGAAAGGATTTACGGTCATGATCGAGAAAGCTGCTATTTGCATGAAGAGTGCAAATGGCGGAGGAATTCATGTATCACCGTTGTTTATATTTGTAGCGGTTATAGTATGTGCGGTAGTCTTCTTTATCACCAATATGTCAAAGAAGGCGGGCAAGGATACAACTACATTAAATACATATGTAAATGGAAATGTAGAGCTTCTGGATCATCGTGATATCTTCATCCGTAAAGATGTCACAAGCGTAAAAATTGAGTCGTCAAGCAGCGGTGGCAGCAGCGGTGGCGGTGGAGGCGGCAGCCATGGCGGTGGCGGCAGTCATTTCTAAGGCTTATGATGCAGAATAAACGATTAAATCTGTTTTTATTAAAAAATACAGTCATGTCGCTGCTTGGAAGTGCAGTTATAATGGCAGTTCTCACAGGCTTGATGGTACAGTTTCATCTGCTTGGAAATTTTACATTTCATACCATAAAGCAGCTATCAGATATTCCGGGATTGTATAATTCCGGAATATCGAATGTAGAGATGGCTTTTGATAAGCTTCAGTATATGGGGTATGATTACTGTATGGATGGTAAACGTGTCGGGGGATATTACTGTGCATGGATAAATGATAAATTCATGATCGTGTTGATCGATGATACGGAGACTGTTATAAGAGATTATACGGTGCAGGGACAGTTGAAGAAAGATCCGGCTACCTGTAGCTATATTTTATCCCAGTGTGCGGAAAGTGCGGGAATAAGCAAGGAGCAGCTTGAAAAGATAACATATGATTATATGATCAGCGAGATTGATTATCCGAAGACATTTTACGGAATTGTGAAGCTGGCATTTTATCTTGCACTTGCTATGATGGCATTATCGCTTGTTGAGATCGTCTGCTGTATCTTTTGTCCGTGGTATCATCCCCGGATCAGACACTTACAGGGAGTGTTTGACAGGAAGCTGGTTGTGCGTGATATAAACCGCCAGCTGCATGATGCGGTCGTATATGAGAGTCATAATTGTTATGTGACAAAGAAATATCTGATCATCAGTACGTTATTTCGAACAGACATTGTATTGTTAAGGAATATAGAAGTAATTTCAAAACATACAGAGCGTAAGGGCAGGACAGGACATAATATTTATAAGCTGATCATATCAAATGCTGCCGGAATGATATATGAGCATAATTTTAAATCTGAGAGCATCGTGGATGATATAATTCCATTGATACAGAAGAAAAACACCCGTTGATCCGGATGTGCTGTTGTACAGTGTGACAACGATTCGGATCGGACGGGTGTATTTGTTTTTAATTGATATTAAAGATCCAACTTATCCTGTTCTTCGATAACATCGAGATCCTCGGATACATCGGATAATCCCTCGTTTTCATAGAGGATAGGGCTTTCTTCTTCCGGTGCAGCGTCTTCCGATGTGGAAGGTATATCGGAGAGAAGATCGTCTACTTTGGCGGTAACATCTGATACACTTTCAGCTACAGTAGCAGCTTCAGCGTTTGTATCGGTATTATCGACAGCATCATCCAGAGAGAAATAATCGCGGTCTGCGGTTTCTTCTTTTGCAGGCATCTTTTCCTTGATCGTATGCTTAACCTTTTCTACCTTATCATCCATATCTAAAGACTGGTATACGGTAGAATTCTTGATCTTGTCCCTGAATACATAGCAAACACCGCCGATCGCAGCGATCGTAGCAGCGGCTTTGAATAATTTACCTTTTCCCATAATGCATAATCTCCTTCTATATATGATGTAAAAGTCGTTATAAATAACGTTTCCATAATTTTAATATGTATACACTTAAAAAGCAAGAAAACATTGATAAACAAAAGGGATGACAGGCAGATTTTACGAACTTTTAACATTTGCCTGATAGGATGAAGTATGCTATAGTTTTCAAAGATATACAACGTATATGAAAGATAAATGTGATGATCGGATTAAAGCTGATCAAAAGAAATTAAGAAGACAGGATCAAGGAGAGATAGAAATGACAGAGAGCAAAGGGGGACGCGGTATGGAACGTTTTAATACAGAATTGGAAGAATTAAAAAAGAAACAGAAAGAATTGGAAAGCCGTTATTCCGGCATCGGTACGATTCGTTTTCTGATGTTTTTGGTGATGGCAGGCGGATTGATCGTTGGTTTATATGATTCCAATATACCATTTCTTATAGCAGGAATTCTTGCGGTGGTGGCCTTTGTATTCTTAGTATTTAAGCATGGCAAATTAAATGAACAGCTGGAATATAACAAGGCAAAGGTAATAGTATATGAACGTTATCTGAAACGTTACGATGACAGCTGGAAAGAATTTGAAGAAGACGGATCAGAGTATCTGACCGATGAAGATCTGGTCGCAAAGGATCTGGATATTATGGGTAAAAATTCGCTCTATCAGTTTATCTGCGTAGCAGGAACGGAGGATGGCAGACAGCTACTTGCGGAGACGCTCAGACAGCCGGAATTTGCATCAGAAGACAGAAAGAAACGACAGGATGCTGTAAGAGAACTGACAGAGAAGCATGATTTTTCAATGGGATTTGAAACCTTATGTGTGAAGTCCGGAATGGGTAAGAAGAAAAAATATTCATCTGATGAATTTGTTGCTTATTGTACCAGCGATGAACATATATCAGGAATATTTAATATACTTCGTTTCCTGCTTCCTCTTGTGACGATCGTTTTACTGATCCTTGGCATCATGGGAAAAGTAAATCTCGGATATTCCCTGATTTCATTTTTTGTTGTTTTGTTATTTGCATGGATCACTTCGGGAGTGGCAGGTCAGGCTGTTATGCCGATGATCTCATTCGGTTATGTGATCGATGATTATATTAAAATGTTTGAACAGATATCGGATGAGAATTTTGATTCAGAGCTGTTAAAGGATATAAAGAATACGATCTCAGAGGATACAGGTGCTTTAAACGCTGTAAAGAAGCTGGAGCGGATCAGTTCGGCATTTAATATCCGCTATAATCCGATCATCCATCAGGTTCTCTGCGGTCTGCTTTTATGGGATTTTCATCTGGGCTTTATGATGGATAAGTGGAGAGATCGGTATGGAAGTCAGGTGAAAGACTGGATCCATGCAATCTCAAGAATGGAAGAACTGTTATCATTTGCGGCACTCGCACGGACCAGAGATGTATCATATCCTGAGGTGACAAGACGCGATAAAGTAGAGGTAACGGCAGAGAATATGCGTCATCCGCTGATCGATCCGTCAAAGGTAGTTCCAAATGGTGCAGCATTTAAGGGCGGAACGACTATCATCACAGGATCGAATATGTCAGGTAAGACGACATTCCTGCGTACTCTTGGAATCAATCTGATCCTTGCATATGCAGGCGCACCTGTATGTGCGGAGAATATGCACGCGGATTACATGAAGATTTTTACATCGATGAGAGTAACAGATGATGTCAGTAATGGTATATCCACGTTCTATGCAGAGATCCTTCGGATCAAATCCATGGTAGAGTATAAGAAAAATGATATGCCGATGTTATGCCTGATCGATGAGATATTCAAAGGAACCAATTCGGCAGATCGTATCGTGGGAGCGTCTCAGGTTATTAAAAAGTTATCGGATGATAATTCTATGACAATCGTGTCTACCCATGATTTTGAATTATGTGACCTGAAAAATGAAGCCGGTGTGCCGGCGGTAAATTATCATTTTGAAGAATACTACGAAGGTGATCAGCTGCGATTTGATTATAAGAAGAAGGATGGCAGATGTACGACGACAAATGCAATGGCGATCCTTCATATGGCAGGACTTGATTAGTAAATACTGACAAAACGTTTTTTGATTCATGTGATTTGAATTTTCAGCAATTATGCACAATGCTGATTTGTAGAAATTACCAAAAATTCATTGAACAGTAAAATGTTTTGTGATATAGTTATAAATATGAAAGTGATTTTATCGAAAGCATACAAAGAATAGACAAAAAAGGAGGAATAGAATATGCTACCAGCTAACATTGCATCGGACAATGATAATAATGTTCTATCCATAGCAGCATCCAATAATAAAGGATTATTGATCAGATTTTTGAATGAACAGGTTGAGGACGGATTTTATGCACTTGTTATCGATTATCTGAAAGACAGTAATTTTGATTTATCATCCATGATGGTTGATGACGAGGTAAAGGCTCAGTGTACAAAGTTATACGAGCTGGCTGAGTTTGTTGATTTTAACATTAAAGCGACCGGTCGTTATGAGATCGAAGAATGGATAGAGCCATTGTTCAAATTCATATATGGTGATATTGATCCGGCTGATATTGATGCACCTATCAGTGCAACCGGCATTTACAGATACAGTATCTGGTTGATCTACTTATATCAGACAGAGAAGTTCTCGGAGGCTATGCGCCTGATCGGGGAGCGTATCGCCCCATTACTTATCAATGTAAGCTATCAGATCTTAGAGGACGATGACAGACCTAAGAATTTTGATAAGGCGGTTATGGGATATCTGGATCTGATCAATGTTGTTATGGAGATGGGACTTCCGCTTTCAACAGCAAAGTCAGATGCATATATCAATAATCTGGAAGTACTTTTTGATTATGTAGTAGAAGACCCACATGTTGGGAATGATTACAAGATCCAGTTCAGCATTGGCTTATTTAATGCATATATCAATGATAAGAATTATGCAAAAGCATTTGAGTTCTATGGCTTGAATGCAGAATATATCCCTATTGATAATCTTGCGGTATACGAGAACTTCAAGGAACTGATCCGTAACTGTAACAGTGCACAGAGTACAAGCGTGTTGTCCAGAAGCGTTGTATCAGCTATCTCCAAGCAGGAGATCTACAATAAGAGAATTGACACCCTTCTTACAGAAGTCGCAGGCTTTATCAAGAAGGTATACAAGTATATCGAAGACGAACCTGAGATGAAGAAGAATCTTCAGACTCTCGGAACCGGTTCTCAGTTAAATGGTAAGACCAATATCTTTGAAGGATTATATGAATATAACCTCGTTTTCTATGAATGCGGTATCAAGGCCATTGTAAATCAGGATATGTCATCTCGTTCATGGGAAGAGAAGTATGAGATGCTTGAACTTCTCTATACAACATTAAACGTAGTATTTGATGGTTACAATGTATATGAGATTTCAAATAAGATAGAGCATCAGTACATTGAATTAACATGGATCAACAATTATGTGAATGCAAATCCTAACCTTCTGAAGCAGTTCTTCAGTGTAAAAGAAAAGATTAAAGCATTCAAGGTTCGTAAGAATTCAATCCTTGAAAAGAGCAAGACTAATTATGAGATCAAGAAGATGATCGATGACAGACAGAAGCATCTGTTATTCATGGCTGCCGAGGACATGGTTGTAAACGGACTTGGTGGTGGTAAGATACAGATCATCAGTTCGGGATATGATTTGAATACTGCAAAGAGATATTTACAGGAAACTTATAATAAGATTGTTTTACCTGCAAAATATGGTCAGGAGACTCAGACTTCCGGTGGCGGATTCTTTGGAAAGAACAAAGGCTCAGCTGCAGATGCTGACCTTGCAAGATTATTACGTGATGCTTCCGTGGAAGAGATGTTATGCAAGTCCGAATGGTTATGGAATCAGCATAATGATAAGGGACTTGAGAAGCCGACTGCAGAAGAAGCTACTTATGCCGTTGCATGTCTTGTAAAAGTAATTCACAGAATGCTTGACAAGAAGGGAACTTCGAAGGCTGCAAGCTCTCCGAATAAGAAGGTAATCATTACCAAGACAGGTAAGGTTATCGAGTTATCTGATGAATCAGGTCAGTCACCTGTAAAGCAGCAGGAGTCCGGTGTGATTGAAGCAATCGATAACATCGTAGTTCTTCTGAAAGACAAGTCAGAAGAAAACGTAAAATATGTAAAGGCGTATATCGAAGATCTGTTAAATGCACTGATGAAGACAAAGTGGGACAAAGATACCATGCTGTCACAGTTTGATGCAGAAGAGCTTCGTGCAAAATCCTTCCAGGTAATCAAACGTCTGAACATGGATATGTTAGTATAATATTTATTATGCTACAAATTAATTGTGTAAATAAAAATGAGAGCTGATACTATTATTATGGAACAAGCCTACCTGAGCGTCGGTACTTAGGTTGCGTATTTTGCAACCTTATGTACCGTTACGTCGAAGGTAGAGCGAAAGCAACTTGTGTAATAATAAGTAGTATCAGCTCTCATTTTATATAGATACATATTTAGAAGGAAGCCTGCCTGATTTACCGTACAATCTGATGCTTTTTCAGGTAGGAATGTAAGATCCACTTTTCAGGAATCCGTTTCAGGATAATCTGGATCTCCTCTTTTTTATCGATTGGCTTCACTAACAGTGAAGTGATACCGGTGTTATTTGCGCCCCAGAGATCTGTAAACAACTGATCTCCGACAAAGAGAGTATTTGTAGTATCGGTGCCGAGAAGCTGCATGGCTTTCTGGTAGCCGGAGCGTTTTGGCTTCCCGGCTTTATAGATGTACTTTACATCCAAAGGCTTGTTGAATTCCGCAACTCTTGGCTCTTTGTTGTTGGATACCAGACAGATACCAAATCCAATCTCTTTTAACCGGTGGATAAGTCTGATTGCTTCCTCTGTTGCCGGAGCATTATGGGGAACAAGGGTATTGTCAATGTCAAATAAGATGCCACGATAGCCTTTTTTATAATATTCGGCAAAGTCAATGACATAGGTTGATGTATAATATTCTGATGGATAAAATTTCTGAAACATGTTAAACTCCAATAGTATAAGATAGTGAAATTATAAATAGTGTAAAACAGATTTGTCAAGAAGTATACAGGAAGTAAATAAGAAGCAGATAATGATCAGATAAGGAATACGAGGTTAGACAATATGCAGGAAACATATATGAGGAGAGCCATTGAATTGGCAAAAAAAGGAATCGGAGCGGTAAATCCAAATCCGCTGGTCGGAGCAGTGATCGTAAAGGATGGGCGGATTATTGGTGAGGGATATCACAGAAGATACGGAGAACTTCATGCGGAGCGGGATGCGTTTGCACATCTGACAGAGGACGCAGCGGGGGCGGAAATGTATGTGACGCTGGAGCCCTGCTGCCACTATGGCAAACAGCCTCCGTGCGTGAATGCGATCATCGAGCATAAGATCAGCAGAGTCTATGTCGGATCGGATGATCCGAATGCGCTTGTATCGGGAAAGGGATATCAGATACTACGGGATGCAGGGATTGAAGTTATCACGCATGTATTAAAAGAAGAATGTGACAGCCTGAATCCGGTATTTTTCCATTATATTGTAAATAAGACACCATATGTCGTAATGAAATATGCAATGACTATGGATGGTAAGATCGCAACCTACAGTGGAAAGAGTAAATGGATCACCGGCGAAGAAGCAAGAGCCCATGTGATGGAGCAGAGAAATGCACTTACAGGTATCATGGTTGGAAGCGAGACTGTGATAAAAGATGATCCGGCACTTACCTGTAGGAGAGCAGGAGGCAGAAATCCGGTCCGTATTATTTGCGACAGCAGACTTCGGATTCCTATGGATTCACAGATCGTAAGAACAGCGTCTGAAGTACCGACGATTCTTGCAACCATACAGTCAGAGGATCAGACAGATAAGAAGCAGAAGCTGATCGGGGCAGGCGTTGAGATCATCGAGACGGAGAATGTGGATGGTCATGTGGATCTGCAGGAACTGATGAGACAGCTCGGCGCAAGAAACATAGACGGAATTCTGCTTGAAGGTGGCGGAACCTTAAATGAAAGTGCATTAAAAGCAGGTATCGTAAAAGAGGTCGATGTCTATATAGCACCGAAGATCTTTGGGGGAAGTGCAGGTTATACACCGGTCGGTGGTATGGGAGTAGAATCACCGGAAGAAGCCTATCCGTTTGAGCTTGGTTCCGTTCAGAGGTTTGGAGCAGACATCATGCTTCAGTATTTTCAGATAACAGCTTGACAAACATAACAAACTGTGCCAATATAACCATGTTGAAGTCTTCAGGGCGGGGTTCGTTTCCCCACCGGCGGTGTACATAGTAATTTATGTGAGCCCGCGAGCCGTAAGGCATGATTTGGTGAGAATCCAAAGCCGACAGTAAAGTCTGGATGAAAGAAGAATGCAGATAACAGGTATCAGCATGCGTAGAATCTGCACCAACATTTCATAACAAACAACCCGCCGGAGACATAGTCTCCGGCTTTTTTATGTTAAGTTATATGGAAACTTAATATGTTAAAAGAAGAAATTCAGCAAGTAAGTTGTTAATTAATCAGGTTGATGTTTTTTTAAACAATCAGTTCGTTACTCCATTGATCTTGTGCAGTAAACCTTTTTTCATGTCGGTTCTTAACGAACTGCAAAGGGCAGTGAGTTTAGTACCGTTACATGAAAATAGAGCGCAAGCGTTTTGCGGAACAAGAGTCAATGGGGTGACGAAATGACTGTTTGCAAAAAAACGTCCCCGAAAAGGAGGCAGTCATGTTCACAGGCATTGTGGAAGAGACAGGCACGATAAAGAAGATAGAAAAAGGCACATCCTCCGGTCGCCTGACCATAGAGGCTGACAAGGTTCTGCAAGGAAGTAAGATCGGTGACAGCATAGCTGTCAATGGGGTATGCCTGACGATCACAGGAATGTCGGGGCATTTGTTTACGGCAGATGTGATGGCAGAGACGATAAGAAGAAGCAATCTGGGTACCTTAAGCTCCGGCAGCAAGGTGAATCTGGAGCGTGCGATGGCGGCAGATGGAAGATTTGGCGGACATATCGTATCCGGGCATATCGACGGAACCGGGGTGATCACAGATTACACCGGAGAAGAAAATGCGATCTGGGTGACAGTAACATGTGATAAAAAGCTGTTAAAGTATATCATCGAGAAGGGATCGATCGCGATCGATGGAATCAGCCTGACGGTTGCTTATGTCGATGACCGCTGCTTTAAGGTTTCGATCATTCCACATACGGCAGAGGAGACAACGCTGATCCGCAGGCAGACCGGAGCAGTGGTCAATCTGGAAAATGATGTGATCGGCAAATATGTAGATAAGCTGCTTCATTTTAAAGACAAAGAAGAATCGGATACAGGAAAAAAAGTAGATATGAATTTCCTGGCAGAGAATGGATTCTTATAAAATAAATATTCCTATGGAGGTAAAGACAGATGGAATTAAACAGCATAGAAGAAGTATTAGCTGATCTGGCAGCCGGTAAGGTTGTCGTTATGCTCGATAATGAAGACAGAGAGAACGAAGGAGATGTCATTTGCGCATCTGAATTCGCAACCACGGAGAATGTGAACTTTATGGCAAAATATGCCAGAGGCCTGATCTGTATGCCGATGGATGATTCTTATGTGGAGAAGTTAAATCTTCCGCAGATGTGCATCACAAATACAGATAATCATTGTACTGCATTTACAGTGTCGGTTGACCATGTAAGCACTACAACCGGAATCTCAGCGTATGAGCGTGGCATTACAGCCAGAAAGTTCGTAGAAGAAGATGCAAAGCCGGAGGATTTCCGCAGACCGGGTCATATGTTCCCATTACGTGCAGTTCCGGGCGGCGTGATCGAGAGAGGCGGACATACAGAGGCAACGGTCGATCTGTGCAGACTTGCAGGCTTGAAGCCATGTGGTCTGTGCTGTGAGATCATGAAGGATGACGGTACAATGGCAAGAAAGGACGATCTGCTTGCATTTGCTGAGGAGCACAACCTGAAAATCTCCACGATCGAAAAGCTGGTTCAGTACCGTAAGGAACATGAAGTATTTGTAGAATGTGTAGCAAAGGCAAAGATGCCGACCAGATATGGTGAGTTCACGATCTATGGATATATCAATAAATTAAATGGTGAGCATCATGTAGCACTGGTAAAGGGCGATATCACCGATGGAGAGCCGGTATTATGCAGAGTTCATTCTGAATGTCTGACCGGAGATGCACTTGGTTCAGCCCGTTGTGACTGTGGCCAGCAGTATGATGCAGCGATGAAGATGATCGCAAAGGAAGGCAGAGGCGTGCTTCTGTACATGAGACAGGAAGGACGTGGAATCGGTCTGATCAATAAGATCAAAGCATATCAGTTACAGGATCAGGGCTTAGATACCGTAGAGGCAAATCTGAAGCTTGGCTTCCCTGAGGATGCAAGAGATTATACGATCGGAACACAGATCTTGGTTGACCTTGGTGTCAGGAAGATGAGACTGCTTACGAACAATCCATTAAAGGTATATGGTTTGTCAGGATACAATCTTGAGATCGTGGAACGAGTACCGATCCAGATGCAGCCGGGCAAGTTCGATGCATTTTATCTGAAGACAAAGAAAGAAAAGATGGGACATATACTTGATCTGTAAGATGATATAATGAACGTAATAACAGGAGGATAATAAAATGAAGAAGATTGAAGGAATGATCGTAGCAAATGGTGCCAAGATCGGTATTGTAGCAGCAAGATTTAATGAATTTATCGTATCAAAACTGGTAAGCGGTGCAGAGGATGCATTATTACGTCACAGCGTAAATCCGGATGACATATCTGTTGCATGGGTCCCGGGAGCATTTGAGATTCCGGTTGTAGCTAAGAAGATGGCTATGTCAGGAAAATATGATGCAGTGATCTGCCTTGGCGCAGTTATCCGCGGAGCAACCAGCCATTATGATTATGTATGCAATGAAGTGTCCAAGGGAATTGCATCTGTTTCACTTGAATCCGGTATCCCTGTTATGTTCGGTGTAGTAACAACGGAGAACATTGAGCAGGCAATTGAGCGTGCCGGAACAAAGGCAGGTAACAAGGGTTATGATTGTGCAATGGGCGCACTTGAGATGATCGACCTTATGAAGCAGTTATAAAAATTGCATAGCATAAAATAATGTTCAGGGTTTTATGATGCAAAAAAGGTCATAGAACCCTGAATGCATTCATACTGCGTGGAGCGCTTTTGTTCTTATGCGGTAATAACCGGAGGAAATAGACATGAATAAGACAAGAAAGATTCTTTTTTTTGATATCGACGGAACTCTGATCACGGATGATGGAAAACGATATTTTCCGGACAGTGCAAAAGAGGCAATACAAAAGGCAAGAGAGAACGGACATCTGGCATTTATCAATACGGGAAGAGTATTTTGTAATGTAACGGAAGAAATCAGAAGCGCAGGCTTTGATGGTTTTGTCTGTGGCTGCGGAACTCATATTGTGTATAATGGTGAGACATTGTTTCATCACGTTACGCCATATGATGTCTGCGCAGGTGTGATTCGGAAATGTCGTGAATATAAAATGGATGCCGTATATGAACATGCGGACAAAGTGTTTACAAGCGCTGCTTTTTCCGATAATGAGCATTTAAAAGAACTAATCAGTTATTTTAAGGCAACTAGCACCTATATGGAATATGACGATCCTGCAAACGATCATATCTTTGATAAATTTTGTGCATGGTATGATGCTGACACTCCGTATCTGGAAGTGTTTAAGACATATCTGGAAAAAGATTATATGTATATCCAGAGAGAGGGAAATTTTTGTGAGGTCGTACCAAAGGGATATACGAAGGCAACCGGTATCCGGTATCTGCTTGATTATTTTGACCTGCCATTGGAAAATGCATATGCATTTGGAGACGGAAGTAATGATGAACCGATGTTGGCATATGTGCCAAATAGTATTATAATGAAAAAAGGTCCGGAGTATCTGAAGAAGAAAGTCCGTCTCGTAACGGATGATGTCAGAGAAGACGGAATCTATAAAGCTATGAAAAAAATGGAGATTATCTAATGGACGAAGAATATTCAAAAGTAACGATGGTCGATCAGTTAGCTATCGCAGTATCCAGCCCGAAAAATTATAAGCATCTGACGAAGTTAAAAGCGAGCAAGACGGTAGGATTTATGATATTGATCGCTTTTATCCTGACCTTTATCGAGTTTGGAATCGGTGTCATTACCTTTATAATGCATGTGGGAGGGTTAAATAACCTGATCACGAATAAGGTTCCGCAGTTTGTGATCGAGGATGGTAAGCTTACGGCAGAGGCGGAGATGTCACTCGATATCGGAAATGCAACAATCTATATGAATACGGATTATGACAGGATCACACTCGATGATATCAAGACAAATGGCGTGTATATCGCATTTGGCAAAGAGAACGTAGTCATGGGAATGATAAACGGCGGACAGACGTATGAATACTCGACGATGGATCTCGACAAATTATTCTATGATGGATTTAACAATGAACAGCTTGCATCCGCAGTACCGGCGTTCTATGTTGCGATTATCATTATGTATATTGCTATGATGTTCGGAAGTGTGATCAGGATGATCTTCCTTGCACTTGTATTTTCGATCGTTGCACGGACGCTTGCGAAAGGACTTCACACAGGTTTATCTTATGGGAATGTATTCCGTGTATGTCTTTACGGACTGACCTTGCCGATGCTGCTGACATCGGTAAATACCTGTCTGGATTTTCTTATACCGTCATCTATTATGTTTGTGATCACCTTGATCCTGGCATTTTCTATGATAAACAGGGGAATCGCAAGCCATGTGGGAACAACGGCACCACCGGAGGACTGGTTATAAAGTGCTGATATAAAAGGAGGCTTTTATGGAGATTGAAAGAAAATATCTGATAAAAGAGATACCGTTTTCACTGGAAGCGTATCCATATAAGGAACTGGAGCAGGGGTATATCTCGACCAGCCCGGTGATCCGTATCCGAAAGGCAGATAAACAATATATTCTTACAGTAAAGTCGAGCGGATTACTGGAACGACAGGAATTCGAGCTTCCGATGAATGAAGCAGATTATAAACGACTGCTTGGCAAGGTTGAAGGGAATCTGGTGACGAAACGCAGATATATCATCCCGCTAACGGATACAGAGGGTACAACAGGTGATAAGCAAAAGGATGCAGGACTTAAGATCGAACTGGATGTCTTTGAGGGGTTGTATCAGGGACTGATCTATGCAGAAGTCGAATTTGAGACGAAGGAAGATGCAGATAATTTCGCAGCACCGGCATGGTTTACCAGAGATGTATCGATGGATGGAGCGTATCATAACAGTGCATTAAGCAGTATGAATGAGGAACAGCGACTTGCATTTATGACAGGTGTGTCGAAACTCGGCGAATAGTATAGATAGAAATGGAGGAAGAATGATGAAAGTCAGAATGTTATTTGAAACAGGATATGAAGAAGTAGAAGCATTAACCGTTGTAGATCTGTTAAGACGTGCAAAGGTTGACTGCCTTATGGTGGCGGCAGACGATCAGGATACGGTTACAGGTTCACATGGGATCACAGTAAAGATGGATGAGAAGATCAGTGCACTTACCGATGATGCAGATATGATCGTACTTCCGGGTGGTATGCCCGGTGTGACAAATCTGATCGCAAATGAGAAGGTAAAGAATCTCGTATGCGGACAGTATGAAGCAGGAAGATATGTTGCAGCGATCTGTGCGGCACCGACTGCCTTTGGAGTCTTTGGCATCTTAAAGGATAAGGAGGCTACCTGCTATCCGGGAATGGAAGCGGGACTTCATTGTGCGAAAGTATCATATGAAAATGTAGTAACAGACGGTAAGGTGATCACAAGCCGCGGTATGGGAACAGCTATTGATTTTGGTTTGAAACTGGTTGAGATCCTGACAGATCGGGAGACAGCAGAGAAGCTGGCAGCAGCCATTGTTTACAAATAAGAATTATGGAATTTAAAGTATCGGTCAGGCATATGGTAGAATTTATATACAGATGCGGCGATATTACAAGCAGCAGTAATGGGACTCTGTCAAAGGAAGCGATGAATGCGGGAAGTAAGATGCATCGAAAGCTTCAGAAAATGGCAGGGTCTTATTATGATGCGGAAGTTCCTTTAAAGATCACGATGAAGAAGGGAATTCATGATCTGGATGTCACGATAGAGGGCAGAGCAGATGGGATCATAGATCTGAGAGGTGAAAAGAACCGAAGCAGGAAGAAGAAGGAAATCGAGCGGCAGGTGATCCGGGTAGAGGACAGATATTGGGACCGGCTGCTGCTCAAAAAAACGGAGAGCCCGGATCCGGAAGCAGTTGAGAGCCTCATGGAACCAAATGCTGCCGAAGTGACCGGTCAGATGCCGGAAACGGATGAACCTGCGGATGTTACGATCGACGAGATCAAAGGCGTGTACAGAAAACTTGCCGATATCGAAGTACCGGAAACAGTTCATGTAGCCCAGGCAATGTGCTATGCCTATATTTATGCAAAAGAACAGTCTTTGGATCAGATCAATGTACAGATCACATATGTGAATCTGGAAAGTGAAGAGGTAAAACAATTTTTTTATGTATTTTCTTTTTCATTTCTTGAGGAATGGTTTCATGATACAGTGGATGAGATGATGAAATGGATCGATCATGCCATATCACATGCAAGAATCAGAGATGCTTCGATTACAGAACTGGAATTCCCATATGAATACAGAAAAGGACAGAAGCAGATGGCTGCCTGTGTGTATAAGGCGATCGAAGGGGAGCGCAGATTGTTTGTACAGGCTCCGACCGGAATCGGTAAAACGATGGCGGCAATGTTTCCTTCCGTTAAGGCATTTGCAACCGGGCTGGTATCGAAGATTTTTTATCTGACGGCCAAGACGATCGCCGGAACCGTACCGGATCAGGCACTTACATTGCTGCGGGAACATGGATTGAAGTTTTCTTCCGTTATGCTGACTGCCAAAGAGAAGATATGTCTGAATGAGACAATGGAATGTGACGCGGAGCATTGCCCTTATGCAAAGGGACATTTTGATCGTGTCAATGCTGCATTATTTGAAATGATCACGCAGGAGGAAAGAATGGATCGGGAGGTTATCCGTTCTTATGCGGAAAGGTATCGGGTCTGTCCGTTTGAACTGGGTCTGGATGCGAGTCTGTTCGCAGATACTATCATTGGAGATTATAATTATGTATTTGATCCGAGGGTGAATCTGAAACGGTTTTTTTCTCAGACAGCATATGATACAGGACGGTATGTATTTCTGGTGGATGAAGCACACAATCTGGTGGATCGTGCATCATCCATGTACAGTGCGACTTTGTATAAAGAAGATTTCCTTGCAGTGAAAAAACTTGTAAAGCCATATAGTAAGAAGCTTGTTCGAGGTCTGGAATCCTGCAACCGGGAGCTTCTGGAATTGAAGAAGCGATGTCCGGAGCATGGATATCAGATTCTAAATGATATCGGGGTTCTGTATCTGAAGCTGCTGCAGCTTCATACGACGATGGAGACATTTTTAGAAGATTACAAACAGATCCCGGAACGTAAGGAGATACTGGAGTTTTATTTTGCACTTACGACATTTTTAAATATTGCGGATCTGATCGATGAAAGCTATGTGATCTATGATGAGCTTACTTCGGATGGCAGATTTATGGTGCGGTTATATTGCGTCCATCCGGCGAATAATCTGAAGCTTTGCCTGGATAAGGGGGTATCGACTGTTTTCTTTTCGGCAACGATCCTGCCGGTAAAGTATTACATGGAGATGCTGTCCGATACGGATACCGATCAGGCTATCTATATTCCTTCTCCGTTTGATCAGAAGAAACGACAGATCATGGTCGGCGTGGATGTATCTACGAAATATACCAGACGTTCGGTAAAGGAGTATAAACGTGTGGCAGAGTATATCAGACATCTGTTTAAAGTACATCCCGGCAATTATATGGTATTTCTGCCATCCTATAAGATGCTTCGGGAGGTCTATGAGCAGATGACGGCTGAAGATTGTTCTGTTATGGAACTGCTGTGTCAGGAACAGAATATGAAAGAGGCAGACAGAGAAGCATTCCTGGAGCATTTCTCATCACAAAAGAATGTAGTCGCCTTTTGTATCATGGGTGGTATATTCTCTGAGGGAATCGATCTGACCGGGGACAGATTGATCGGATCGGTTGTAGTAGGACCGGGACTTCCGCAGGTGTGCAATGAGAGAAAGATCATGATGGATTATTTCAATACCGGAAAGAGGACGGATACAAATGCGGATTCGTCTGTTGACGGTTTTAAATATGCGTATCTGTATCCGGGTATTAATAAGGTATTCCAGTCAGCCGGGCGGGTGATCCGGACAGAAGATGATACCGGAGTGATCCTGTTATTGGACGAACGATTTGGCACCGGGGAATATAACTCGTTATTTCCGGTGGAATGGCAGGATGCGGTATTTGGAAATTTTGACCGGCTTGCTCAGAAGGTGGAGAATTTCTGGAAAAGAGAGGAAGAACCTTAATCTTTCTTCAAAATGGGAATATGTACACAAGAATACTGGAAATTCGTATATATATGTGATAAAATGGACGCAGGCTTTTTTTACTGGCCTGCATGCAGTGCATGCTTTTATATGAAATATGAAACTGTTCTGGAAAGGCAGATAGGGGAAATGAAAAATATTACAGTAAAAGATATTGTGAATGCAACAGGAGGGTTCCTGCTCTGTGGCGATGAAGATACACCGATTAAAGGTCTGTGTATTGATTCAAGAAAAGCACAGGCGGGAGATTTATTTATTCCTCTGTTGGGTAATAAAGTTGACGGACATCGTTTTATTGAGCCGGCGATGGAGAGAGCTTCGGCAACTCTGACATCAGAGCATGATAATGTCGTTATTTCGGAGAAGCCGTTTATCCGTGTTGATGACACGATGAAAGCGCTTCAGGCGATTGGAAAAGATATCCGCGGTCGATATGATATTCCATATATCGGAGTGACCGGAAGTGTGGGAAAGACAACAACCAGAGAGATGATCGCAGCGGCTGTCGGCACAGGCAGACATTGTTTTCAGACAAATGGAAATGAGAATTCTCAGATCGGTGTACCAATGACGCTTTCCAGAATGACAGACGGATATGATGCAGCGGTGATCGAGATGGGTATCAGTGAACCGGGACAGATGGAGATATTATCTGATATCGTAAGACCATCAATCTGTGTAGTGACAATGATCGGTGTTGCACATATAGAATTTATGAAGACGCAGGAGAACATCAGAGACGAGAAGCTTTCTATTGTGAATCATATGAAGGAGAATGGCTTATTGCTGTTAAACGGTGATGATCCGTTACTGCGGGAGATAAAAGATGATATGTCATGTCAGACACTTACTTTCGGTATCGATGAAGTCTGTGATTTTCAGGGATCCGATGTACAATGCGGAGAGCAGGGTATGGAGTTTGACTGTACGCATAATGACGATACAGTTCATGTTGTTATGGATGTACTGGGAAAACATAATGTAAGGAATGCACTGGCGGGAATCGCAGTTGCATATCAGCTCGGGATTCCGATGGCAACAGCGGCAAAGGCTTTCGAACATTTTGAAGGACAGAGACAGCGGATCATTCGTATGGAGAATCGATATACGATCCTTGATGATACTTATAATGCAAGCCCGGATTCGATGAAGGCAAGCATTGATGTACTCTGTGATCTGGACTGTAAAGGGAAAAAATATGCAGTCCTTGCCGACATGAATGAACTCGGAGATGACAGTGTATCTTATCACAGACAGATCGGGGAATATCTTAGAGATAAGAAGATTGATGAAGTGATCGTGGTTGGAGAAAAAGCACTTGATATCAAGAAAGCTTTAGATGAATGTGATACAAAATATGCAAAGACCTTCTCCTTTATGGATAATGAAGAGGTTGCGTTGTATCTCATGGCGATCATGAAGCCGGAGGATATTGTATTATTAAAAGGCTCCAATAGTATGAAATTAAACGAAATAGTCAAAATTCTCACTAATTAATTATACAAATTGTATAAAACGACCATAAAAGCTACCAAAGTTCATAAAATTCGGTAGCTTTTATTGTTTAATATGACTTTGTATTTTTGAAAAAAACACATGATGTGAGACAAAACGTAGAAAAACAGGCAACTATATTGAAAAAACACGGAAAATGGAGTAATATCAAATCTAGCTTGAGTAAGATATACATAAATAAAATTAGGCGTACGTAAAATGATAGAATAAGATTTAAAACGGAGGGTTTTAATTATGGCTACAAAGAAGACTGAAGATGCAAAGAAAGTTGTAACAGCAAAGGCAACCGTAGCAGGCGTTATGGCAAAGGCTGAGGCAGCAAAGAAGGCAGAAGCTGCTAAGGAAGCAAAGGCAGCAGTAAAGGCTGAGCCGGTTAAGGCAGAAGTGAAAGAAGAAAAGAAGCCGGCAACAAAGAAAGCACCGGCAGCTAAGACAGTAGCAACTAAAGCTGAACCGGCAAAAACAGAAGTTAAAGCCGAAGAAAAGAAGCCTGCAGCTAAAAAGCCTGCAGCAAAGAAACCGGCAGCAGTTAAGACAACTGAGACAGTTTTCATTGAATATAACAATGGTCAGATCAATGTTTCTGACATTGTAGCAAAAGCAAAAGAAGCACTTGGCAATAAGGCAGTTAAGGAATTGAACGTATATTACCAGCCAGAAACAGGTATGGTATACTATACAGCTGATGGAGAATCAGGTTCTTACAGTCTTTAATCTATAAATAGTTTGAAGGGCAGCGTTCTTAACATAAGGATGCTGCTTTTTCTGTATAAAAGGAAAGGAAGAATGTGCATATGAAGATCGGTTTTGTCGGATGTGGCAATATGGCGACAGCTATCATAAAAGGAATTATTAAGAAGCAGATTATTGAAGAAGAGAATATCATGGCTTCGGCAAAGACAAAGACAACATTGGAACGAGTTCAGCGAGAACTGGGCATTAAGGTATCGATGGATAATTCGGAAGTCGTTAAGAACAGTGATATCGTTGTTTTGGCGGTAAAACCACAGTATTATCAGGAAGTGATCGAACAGATCAAAGATACAGTAAGCGATAACCAGATTATTATCAGTATCGCACCCGGCAAGACTCTTGCATGGTTACAGGATTGTTTTGGTAAGAATGTGAAGCTGGTACGGACGATGCCGAATACACCGGCGTTGGTAGGCGAGGGCATGACAGGTGCATGTCGGAATGAATATGTTACCGATGAAGATTATGCAACAGTTCTTCAGATCCTTGGCAGCTTTGGTGAAGTAGAGACGATACCGGAGAACCTTATGGATGTCTGTGTATCCGTCAGCGGAAGCTCTCCTGCATATATCTATATTCTTATAGAAGCAATGGCAGACGGGGCAGTAGCAGATGGAATGCCAAGAGCGCAGGCATATAAGTTCGCGGCACAGTCTGTTCTTGGAAGCGCAAAGATGGTACTTGAGACAGGAAAGCATCCCGGTGAATTAAAGGATCAGGTCTGCTCCCCGGGTGGAACGACAATGGAAGCTGTCCGCGTATTAGAAGAAAAAGGCTTCCGTTCCTCCGTGATCGAAGCAATGAAAGCCTGTGTTCGCAAAGCCCGCGGGTTATAATAATTGACTACAAACAAATCCGCTGTGCTATACCACATCTGTTATTCCGCAAAACACTTCCGTTCTAGTCCTCGTGCAGCGGTACATAAAGTTGCAAAAGACGCAACTTAAGTACCGGCCTCGGACAAGGTTTGCTTCATAACAGTGTGGCATAGCACAGCGGATTTGTTTGTATGCCGGATAGATTTTATAAGGCGGTGTCACCGTGTTCCCCGGTACGGATACGGATGACGTCGGCAACGTCATAGACGAAGATCTTGCCATCGCCTACTTTTCCGGTTGAGATCTTTTCGCATACCTTAAAGATAATGTTGTCCGCAACATCATCCTTGACGATGGTTTCAATCTTGATCTTCGGGATCAGATTGACCACATATTCACTTCCGCGGTATGTTGTTTTATAACCCTTCTGATTTCCATATCCCATAATATTTGATACTGTAGCACCGGTTGACCCGCATTCGTCCAGAATGGCTTTTACATCATCCAGTTTTTCAGAACGGACAATAATTGATAATTTCTTCATATATATAACCCTCCATTCTATACTTGTAACTGAGAATATGATACCATATTCTTTTTTTCATTTCTACAGGTAGGGCATAATGAAAGATTTTGTATATTATCTGAAGAAGAAGCAGAGGCACAAAGAGATATAAGAGCAATTACACTTAATTAAATTAACAGATGCGGATGACATGAAATTTATTTAGAAAAATTTAACTGCTTTACCGGAAATAATACTGTTTTCATATAGGTGGAATCTGTGGTATCATGTAGCAAAGTTATATGATGTAATATAGATAGCTTTTTTAGGCAGAAAACGAAAGTGTGGAGGATAAAAATGTCTGATTATAGAAATGATGATGAGAATAAAGAACTGACCGGTCAGACCATGTCTGATAATCATAAAACAGAAGACAAGCATGAGGATGAATACGAGAAATACTGTTATCTGTGCAGGAGACCGGAGAGCGTGGCCGGTAAGATGATCGATATGCCGGGTAATATACATATCTGTGCAGATTGTATGCAGAAAACCATGGATACAATGAATAATAACGGATTCGGGGGAATGCAGTTCCTGGATCTTTCGAATATGCCGAATTTTGGGAATATTGATCTTTCCAGATTTATGGGACAAACGGATATTCCGCAAAAGCAGAAGGTTAAGAAAAAAACAGAAAAGCCAAAGAAAAAAGAGGTAGAATTGTCACTTGCGACCATACCTGCACCGCATAAGATCAAGGCAATGTTAGATGAATATGTAATCGGTCAGGAATATGCCAAGAAGGTAATGTCTGTTGCGGTATATAACCATTACAAACGGGTGCTTACAGATTCTATGGACGACATCGAGATTGAAAAGTCCAATATGCTGATGGTGGGACCTACCGGTTGTGGAAAGACCTATATCGTAAAAACGATCGCGAAGCTGTTAAATGTACCACTTGCGATCACGGATGCAACGACGCTTACAGAGGCAGGTTATATCGGTGATGATGTAGAAAGTGTACTGTCCAAGCTCCTTGCGGCAGCAGATAATGATGTAGAAAAGGCTGAAAAGGGAATTGTGTTCATCGATGAGATTGATAAGATTGCAAAGAAGCAGAACAGTAACAGCCGTGATGTAAGCGGAGAATCCGTTCAGCAGGGCTTGCTGAAGATCTTAGAAGGAGCAGAGATTGAGGTCCCGGTAGGTTCGGGAAGTAAGAACGCAATGGTTCCGATGACGACGATGAATACAAAGAATATTTTATTTATCTGTGGAGGTGCGTTCCCGGCGATCGAAGATATTATTAAAGCAAGATTGAATAAGCAGTCCTCAATCGGTTTTCGTGCAGACTTAAAGGACAAGTATGATAAGGATCCTAATATCTTAAAACAGGTGACAAATGAGGATCTCCGTGAATTTGGTATGATACCTGAGTTCCTCGGACGACTTCCGGTTCTGTTCACCTTGGATGCATTGGATAAGGACATGTATATTAAAATCTTAAAAGAACCGAAAAATGCGATCTTAAAGCAGTATAAGAAGCTGCTGGCTCTCGATGAAGTTGATCTTCAGTTTGATGATTCGGCATATGAAGCAATTGCGGAAAAGGCAATGAAGAAGAATACAGGAGCAAGAGCACTCCGGGCGATCATTGAAGAATTTATGTTAGATATCATGTATCAGATCCCGAGAGATGACAGCATCGGGCGTGTGATCATAACAGGTGATTATGTAAATGGTAAAGGCAGCCCGATCATTGAGCTGCGTGGTGTAGAACCGTTGCAGATCGAAGCCTGTGCAACAGAAAATAAATAGAATGGCGTATCTTTGGGTAAGATAAAGGGAAAGGTTTGAAAAGGAGAAAGGTATGTTTAAGAAAAAAATGCTCAGATGCCGCAGGCAGATTCTGGCAGCTGCTTTATGTGTATCAATGACGTTGGCACTTTCTGCTTGTGGAGAAGACAGCGGAGAGCGTAAGCATCTCTCGGACGGTCAGGGAACAGATAGAACAACCGAGACTGTAACAACTGAGGAGGAACAGGAAGTTTTCTCAGAGAATGCAGAGAAGGTGCAGAAGGAATTTGAACAGTATCTGGATGATTATTTTAAAGATGCTGTTACAGAAGATACAATGACCTATAACTATTCTATAAAAAATGGTGCAGATTATGGAATCAAGGAGCCGGAGGTGACACTCGGTGACCCGGGCATGACCGAAGAAGGAATCAAGGAAGATAAGGCGGAATTTGATAAGTGGGTAGATGAACTGGAGAAAATTGACAGAGCATGTCTGACAGAAGACCAGAAGCTGACATACGATGTGCTTGATGAGTATTTTGACGTTGCAGCAGGTGTATATGATAATGTATATCTGTATGAACCGTTTTCTCCGATGAGAGGACTTCAGGCGAATATTGCTTCGATGTTTACCGACTATCGGTTTGATGATAAGGGTGATGTTGAACGATATATAGAATTACTGGGGCAGATCCCGGAGTATTTTCAGGAATATCTGGATTTTGAAAAAGAAAAATCTGAGAAAGGATATTTTATGAGTGATGAAGTCTGTCAGAAGGTAATCAATCAATGTCAGACTTTTATAGAGAATAAAGATGATCATTTTATGGTGACCGTATTTAACGATAATATGGATCGACTTGATTTTCTGTCTGATGAGGAAAAGACGGAATTCAAAGAGCAGAACAAAGAGGCTGTTCAGAATTCTCTTATTCCTGCTTTTGAGAATATCATAACTGTATTTACAGACCTGAAGGGAACAGGAAAGAACCGGATGGGGATCTGTAACTATGAAGGGGGTAAAGAGTATTATGAATATCTGCTGAAGACATATGCAGGGACTTCAAAGAGTGCGGATGAAGTGATCGATATGTTAGATAATGAGCTTAAGAACCTGATGACAGATATTTATCAGGTGTATTTCATGAATAAAGATGCTTATGAATATTTTGCATCCAATTATGATGATATCTTTGCAGCTACAAATGAGATGTCTGCTTCTGATATGATCGATCGGATGATGGAGGACGCATCGGAGAACTATCCGGATATCGGAACCATACATTATCAGGCAGAGCCGCTTGATAAGAGTCTGGAAACAATCATGGACGATGTATTAGCTTATTATATGGCACCTGCTATTGATGATCCGGATAACAATCTGATCCGTTACAATGGCATGCATACAGATGGTATGTGGACAACTCTGGCACATGAAGGGTATCCGGGACATATGCTTCAGAATGCATATTATATGTCTACAGATCCGGAACCGGTAAGAACCCTTATGAGTTTTCTTGGTTATAAAGAGGGCTGGGCGATGTATGCATGTTATGATTCCCTGTACTATTATCAGTATGAAGAAGAGTCATATGGAGATGCCATTGCAGATCTGTATAAATTGAATGATGAGATGAGTTATCTGATCATGGGAAGAATTGACCTCGGAGTTAATTACGAGGGATGGTCATTGGATGAGACGAAGCAGTACCTGACGGAACAGGGCATGGATGCCGGTAGTGCAGATGAGCTTTACTATACATTAGTGGGGGATCCTGCGGTATACCAGAGCTATTCAACCGGATATTATGAGTTGAAGGAACTGCGGGATTATGCTGAGGAGAAGCTCGGTGATGCATTTGATGTAAAAGAGTTCAATACGATCATTTTAGAGACCGGACCATGTCAGTATGACATATTAAAGAAGCAGATCGATAAGAAATTACAGGGAAATGTGATCTAGGAAATATATTTTTGCCTTTTTCGGAATATGTTTATTATAAAGGGAAAAAGGATCTAAAATATGATATGCGATGATGTTGCTTACCGGGAAGATTATGTGGACTATCTGATTGAATACAATGGAGAAACCGAAACGGTTCTGGATATTTATAAAGATACAGGATGTGTTAATTTTATAGATGAGCGGTTTGCCGTGTTATACCGTCCGAAACCGGATGATTATATGGAGAGTTTTTCCAGACTGGAATATACATTGTTTCCCAAGTTATACGGATTGATGGATACCAGCAGCGTAGAGGCTGTTGGAGCAGTGAATGTACAGCAGGAGAATATTTTGGGATTGACAGGTAAGAATATCATTATCGGAATCATAGATACCGGAATTGATATACAGAACCCGTTGTTTCAGAATGCGGTAGGTCAGACGAGGATTCTTGCTGCATGGGATCAGTCCGTGCCGGGAGGAGAACAGACCGGAGAGTTTCCCGGATATGGAACCGTGTATACCGGAGATGAGATAAATGAAGCGATCCGAAATGGTACTTCTGTTCTGCAGGATGAGAACGGACATGGAACTTTTCTTGCCGGAATAGCGGCCGGAGGAAAGACCGATGATTTTACAGGAGTCGCACCGGAGGCAGATTTTGTAATTGTCAAATTAAAACAGGCAAAACAGAATCTCAGAGGGCTCTATGGTGTACCGGAAGATGTAGATGCCTATCAGGAAAATGATATTATGATGGGCATCTCTTTTTTATGCAGGCAGGCAAGCATAGAACAGAAATATCTGTCGATACTGGTTGGAGTCGGTTCGAACAGTGGAAGTCATACAGGAGCATCGGCATTGGAATCCCTGATTGCAAATGTTGGTATTATGACCGGAATTGCAGTGTCTGTTGCGGGAGGAAATGAGGGCATCGCAGGGCATCATTTTCATGGTATGATACCGAGAGATCGGTTATATACGGAGATGGAGATCAATGTAACCGGGAATGACAGCTTTACCCTTGAGATATGGGGAGCGGTTCCTAATATATATTCAGTTGCTTTTGAGATTCCGGGTGGGGAATATGTGAGCCAGATTCCACCCCGATTTGATAAAAGTGAGACAATACGTCCGATCTTTGGTGGAGGTATCATCTATGTTGATTATTTTCTGGTCGAGGATCAGTCGGGAGAAGATCTGATCATGATGCGCTTCTTTGATCCGCCGAACGGTCTGTGGAGAATACGTGTCTATGGTGTGGGAGATACCGATAAATCTTTTCATGCATGGTTGCCGATCACACGATTTTTATCGGAGAATACCAGATTTGTAAGTCCATCACCGGAAACTACACTTACGAATCCTGCGACGGCAGTTATTCCTATGTGCGTATGTGCCTATGATCATTATTCAAACAGTCTTTATTTGAATGGCAGCAGGGGATATACGGCAGCAGATGATATCAAGCCTGATTTTGTCGCACCGGGAGTGGATGTCTATGGACCGGGAAAAGCACGCACATTTGTACGAAGATCCGGGACTTCGGTTGCAGCAGCCCATTGTGCCGGTTGTGCAGCATTGATCCTGCAATGGGTAAGAGATCGTGATATTACACGTTTTATTAATGGAAACCAGATCAGGAATTATTTTATACGTGGAACGATACGACCGGGAACGGATCAGGCTCCGATCGAGAATATCGTACATGAGGGAAGCGGGTATGTCTATGCGAGAGAATATCCAAATCGTGAATGGGGATATGGAATATTGAATATCTATAATACATTTGACAGACTTCGTACCTGACCGGTTATATCATGAAAATTGTATCTAAAATGTGAAAATTGTAAAAGATTTATAATTTTTAACAAAATGGTTTTACAGAATTTGAGAGGTGTATTATACTATACATGTTTGTAAAAGAAATGTATAAAAAAATTAAAAAACTTATGAAAAATTGTAATGATTTCGGAGGATTTTATGGATAAAGATCAGGAATTACTGGATCCATTTCAGGATGATTTGGATATTTCTGAAGTATTGGATGATTCGGAGGATGAGATATATGATTCCGAAGATGATCCGGAAGCTTCAGAGGAAGACGAAACAGAAGAATACGAAGAAAACGAAGAAGCCGAAGAAGACGATTCTGATTTGAATGATAAAAAAGCGAAAAGAATTCGTGCTATTCATATTGCGGTCGTTGTACTTGGTGTATTGATCGTTTGTGAATATACTTTTTTCGGAGTGTTCTTCCATAATAATAAGAAAAAGTATGAAAAGGCGCAGAAAGCAGCTTCGGTCACGGAAGCAGAGGCAGAAGAAGATACGGAAGAGAATGTAGTAACGGAAGCCCCGCTTCCTACTACAAATGTAAATGATGACCGGACAAGCACGACAGCTGAGGCAACGACAGAGAATAGAACATATGAGCCTTCGACCACCTCAACAGAGAGCCAGAGAACAGAGAATCCGACTGAGGCTCCTACGACAGCATCAACAACAGAAGAAGTAACAACTGAGAAACCTACAGAGAAGCCGACGGAAGCACCTACAGAGAAGCCAACGGAGGCACCTACAGAGGCACCGACGGAAGCCCCTACAGAGAAGCCAACGGAGGCACCGACGGAAGCACCTACGGAAGCGGCTGTTGAGAGCGTAGAATAAGCAGAATATGAGTGAGGAACTACGTTGAAAAAAAATGAGCATTTAATTACTGTAGTCTATCCCGGCTCCATAGCGGAAGAAATGGAGATTGAAACGGGAGATTATCTGCTTGCAATAAATGATAAAGAGATAAAAGATGTATTCGATTATCGATACATGATAAAAGATGAATATATAGAGGTTCTGATTCGTAAATCCTATGGAGAAGAATGGCTGCTTGAGATTGAAAAGGATTATGATGATGATCTGGGTGTGGAATTTGAAAATGGTCTTATGAGCGATTATCGATCCTGCACCAATAAATGCATGTTTTGTTTTATTGATCAGATGCCTCCGGGAATGAGGGAGACACTTTATTTTAAAGACGATGATTCCCGTCTGTCCTTTTTACAGGGAAATTATATCACACTGACAAATATGACAGATGAGGATGTTGACCGTATTATAAAGATGCAGCTTGCACCGATCAACATATCTATTCAGACGACCAATCCTGATCTGCGGTGTAAGATGCTGCATAATCGTTTTGCAGGCGACCGGTTAAAATATCTGGATCGTCTGTTTGAAGGACATGTAGAGATGAATGGCCAGATCGTTCTCTGTAAGCATGTAAATGATGGAACGGAGCTTGAACGGAGTATCAGGGATCTGGGGAAATATCTGCCTTTCATGCGCAGTGTATCTGTTGTTCCGGCAGGACTTACGAAATACAGACAGGGGCTGTATCCGTTAGAATTATTTACGAAAGAAGAAGCGGGACAGGTCATTGATCTGATCGAGAGTTATCAGAAAAAATTTTATGAGCAATATTCGCTTCATTTTATCCATGCAAGTGACGAATGGTATATAACGGCCGGGAGGGATTTCCCGGAGGCGGAACGATATGATGGGTATATCCAGCTGGAAAACGGTGTCGGAATGATGCGCTTATTCTTAGAAGAATTTGATGAAGCATATCGGGAGATGCTGGATGCACCTGATTATCAGGTCAGGAGGGAGACTTTTCATCGAACGGTCTGTATGGCAACCGGTAAATTGACCTACAGTACGATCGATAATTTTGCAAATCGTCTGATGGAGGCGTTCCCGGGACTTACGATCCGGGTGTATTGTATCAGAAATGATTTTTTTGGAGAAACGATCACTGTTTCAGGACTGATCACCGGTATCGATCTGACAACACAGTTAAAGGAGATACAGGACGCAGGTGTTGATCTTGGAGAAGCCTTGCTTATTCCGTCGAATATGCTTCGTATGGGAGAAAAGGTATTTTTAGATGATATGACGGTGGATCAGGTAGAAGAACGGCTGGGACTGCATGTGGTTCCGATCGAATCAGGCGGTGCGGATTTCATTCAGGCAGTTATTGATCCTTCGTATTCCATGGATCGAAATAATGAGACATTAGGATATATTCAGGCATTTGATGATGACGAGAATTAATGCGTTTATCCGGGTTAACAGCAATAAAAATATGACAGAGCATCTTTTTCAGGTTGACATAAATCTGAAAAAGATGCTCTTTTTGGGTAATTGTAATTTCATTCTAAAGTGGTACAATGTGAGCACTAAATTGTGATACAAAAATAATAAGAAGACGAATGGAGGATACGCATGAAACAGCTAATGATTAAACCAACGATTTACAAGTATGATACATGTAAGAAATTTGCAGAAGAATTTCATATCGAAAAAGGTGATCTTGTTATCACAAACGAATATATCTATGAGCCATTCTTCGGGAAGTTAAATCTGGAATGTGATGTTATTTATCAGGAAAAATACGGAGCCGGTGAACCGTCTGACGATATGGCAGAAGCAATCTATAAGGATATTAAGGGGGAGCATAAGCGTATTATCGCGATCGGCGGAGGAACAGTTATTGATATCTCCAAGCTGTTTGCATTAAAGTATGTGTCACCGATCTTAGACCTTTATGATGGTAAACTTCCGATAGAAAAGGACAAAGAGCTGGTGCTGGTTCCAACTACCTGTGGAACCGGGTCTGAAGTGACGAATATAGCCATTCTGGCATTAAACAGTCGTGGAACTAAAAAAGGTCTTGCGGTTGATGAAATGTATGGAGATTCGGCTGTTTTGATACCGGAGCTGTTGACAGGACTGCCGTTCCGTTTCTTTGCAACCAGCTCGATCGATGCCTTGGTACATGCGGTTGAATCAAGCTTATCACCAAAGGGCAATGAATATACCAGAATGTTCGGTTATAAGGCTATTGATATGATCCTTCATGGTTATATGGAGATTCGTGATAAGGGTCCGGATGCAAGAATTCCGTTATTAGATCGTTTCCTTGTAGCTTCTAACTACGCCGGTATTGCATTTGGAAATGCGGGATGCGCAGCAGTACATGCCTTAAGCTATCCGCTTGGAGCAACCTATCATGTGGCACACGGAGAATCTAATTATGCCATGTTTACAGGAGTTATGAAGAACTATATGGAGATCAAACAGGATGGGGAGATCGCGAAGCTTAATTCTTTTATAGCAGATATTCTTGGCTGTGATGTTGAAAATGTCTATGAGTCTCTGGAGGATTTGTTAAATATCCTGATTCCGAAGAAGGCTTTACATGAGTATGGAGTAACAAAAGAGGATCTTGTCGAATTCACAGATTCTGTAATGACGAATCAGGGGCGTCTGATGGCGAATAATTTCGTAGAGCTTGATCGTGACAGGGTCTATAAGATATACAAAGAACTTTATTGATTCGAACAAAAATAAACCAACCCTGCAGCCTGTATATTTTACGAAGCAAACCTATTCGATCGCCGGTCCTTAGTGAGACGTATTTACGTCGAACTTAGTACCGTTGCGTGAGAATCGAGCGCAAGCGTTTTGCGTAGTAAATATATACAGGCTGCAGGGTTGGTTTATTTTTGTTCGGATTTAGACATAATTCCCCGCGTTTCATCTTAGATTATGTCGAGATCATACAGAATTACTCCGTAGAGGCGAAAAGCTGTCGCAACTTGCGGAGAGTAGGATATTCCAAAGGCAGAACCAAGGTACTATAATGTTGTCCAAGGCAGAAGATCAGGAGGGACATTATGAATTATGTAAAAATAATGATGGTAAAGCGCGACAAAAGAGAAATCGAACAGTTAAGGGATATTATACAGTCAGTTGCAGCGTATGAATTGGTGGGGATATGTGACAACGGACAAGATGCTGTCAGGGGAATTGCCGAAAAGAATCCGGATATTGTCATTTTAGATGAAGTCTTACCGGGAAAAGATGTACTTGAGATAGCAGAATCAGTAATACATAATAAAAATCTGAAAAATGTAAAATTTATTTTATGCGGCTCAAAGACACATAAACAATATCTGGATTTTATTTACTATAAGATCGCTGATCGTCTGATATTAAGGATTCTCGATCTGCCATATGATGACAGAAAAGTCAGGGAAGTAATTGACGATGTTATGAGAGCAAAACGGAATGACAATTATCAGAATATGGTAGAGCCGGAGAATGACAGCACGGTTTTAGAAGCAGTCGTAACAGATATTATTCATGAGATCGGTGTCCCTGCGCATATAAAAGGGTATCAGTATCTTCGGAGTGCTATATTGATGGCTGTTCAGGATATGGATATATTGAATTCCATTACAAAACAGTTATACCCATCGATTGCAGAGGAGTATGGGACAACCTCATCGCGGGTAGAGAGAGCTATCCGCCATGCGATCGAAGTTGCATGGGGCAGAGGCAGCATGGATACGATCAACGACCTGTTCGGATATACGATCAATGCAGGCAAAGGGAAGCCTACAAATTCGGAATTTATTGCACTGATTGCGGATAAGATTCGTCTGGATAATCGTCAGTTGATTCGAAAACCGGAGTATACCTTAAAAAGTATTTCCTAAAATATCCGGTTGCGTTACTATATGTCGACAAATGTCGAAAAATGGCGCAAATTTCACTTCTCAGGGGTACATGAGGTAAACCTGAGAAGTTCTTTACAAATTGGATTTTGACAAATATACTTAGAAAACAGTCGATTTTTCAAAAAAAAATAGAATTAAGGGGGATTGAAGATGAACAATCAGGGTATAAGTATAATCATCGCAGATGGAGATTGTGAGTTGGTTGCAAAACAGCTGCTCGCAAATACATCAAGAGTTGACATTAAAATTGTCGACAAAGTAACAGATGGAGAAAGTGCAATTGAGTCGATCAGGAAGTATCAGCCGGATGTGGTGCTGCTAGACATCTGCCTGCCGGTAATGGATGGACTCGGAGTAATGGAAACGATTCGGGATTCGGGGGATTGTCCTGAAACGTTGTTTGTGGTAATTACTTCCGTGGGCTCACAGAGACTGATCCGTTGTGCATTTGATCTGGGTGCTTCATTCTATGTTCTGAAGCCTTATAATTCAGATCAGCTTGTTGCCAGGTTAAAACAGATGCATGAAAGAAAACAGGAGATACTTGCTGAGATGTCCAATGATCTGATCTGCATCCCGAATAAAAGTATGACCGATAATGTGGCGAATAACATCGAGAGTGATGTAACAGATATCATAAGAGATATCGGGATTCCCGCCAACATCAAAGGGTATCAGTATATCCGGGAAGGAATCATAATGGCAGTAAATGATGTGAATATGTTGAATTACATTACGAAACTGTTGTATCCGAGTATTGCAAAGAAGTATAAGACCACATCATCCAGCGTAGAACGTGCGATCAGACATGCAATCGAGGTTGCCTGGAATCGTGGACAGATTGATGTGATCAACGATATTTTCGGATATACGGTAAATGCGGGAAAGGGCAAACCTACTAATTCGGAATTTATCGCTTTGATCGCGGATAAGCTCCGGATCGAGTATCGGAAAAGAGCTTAATTAACCCAAAATCAGCCTCTTGTTTATTGACGTATGAAGTGAGAAATGTGTATAATAGATAAGGTGCTGAACATAATAGCAATATGCAGACAGGGCACTTGGGTGCCCTGTCTTTTACTGCGTAGGAAAAGAATGCTCCGATTTGCAGAAGGAGTATTTAAAATAGAAGGACAAGGATGAAGGTATGATAGAAACAGTAGCATCAGCAGATATGCTGATCGATGAGGTAATGCGGGTAAAAAAGAATCATCTTGCACCTGATTTTGCCACAGGAAAAGAAAAACGATTAAGTATTGTTTCCGGTGTTCATGGAGATGAAGTAGCAGGACAGTATATCTGTTATGAGGTGATCCGCCGGATCAAAAAGGATTTTGACAAATTAAAAGGAATTGTGGATGTGTATCCGTTTATCAATCCTATGGGACTGGAAGCACAGGTAAGGGATGTACCGGTGTTTGATATTGATATGAATACATTATTTCCGGGTTCGACGGAAGGAACGGTCGGAGAATATACGGCGGCACTTGTGTTGCAGGATATTAAAGGATCGGATATCTGTGTCGATCTGCATTCCAGCAGCGTATATTTGAAAGAATTGCCCCAGGTACGGGTGAATTCGGATATTGCCGATGATATTCTTCCGTATGCTGCCAGAATGAATACGGATGTTGTATGGGTGCATCCATCCTCTACCGTTATGGAAGGAAGCCTTGCATACTCGTTAAATGAGATCGGAGTAAAGAGTATGGTCGTAGAATCAGGTGTTGCACTTATGATCGATTATGACTATGCGGATCAGATCGTTGAAGGATTATTTTCATTGATGGAATATATGGGGATCTGGGACGGCTGCGCATATAATACACATATGCCGAAGATTGCCCGAGATACGGATGTTTCTTTTGTGAATGCGGAGAGCAGTGGTATCTTTATACCAAAGGTAAAGCACTCAGGCGTAGTCGAAAAGGGAGATGTGATCGGACAGATCGTAAATGTACTGACCGGTTCTGTCGAAGAGACGATCCTGTCACCAAGAAGAGGCGTGGTATTCTCACTTCGCGCTTATCCGGTGATCGAGGAAGGCTCGCTGGTTGCCAGAATATTTGGAGGTGTGACAAATAATGCGTAAAGAGATCATATATACGATGAACACCGCCTATCGTGGAGAATATTCCATTAAAGGCTTCAGCTTCGGAACAGGAGAAAAGGCGGCATGTATCATGGGAGCTATGCGCGGAAATGAATTCCAGCAGTTATACATCTGTTCCCTGCTGTCGAAAAAATTAAGCGAACTTGAGACAAGAGGAGCAATCGTATCGGGAAAACAGATACTGTTGATCCCATCCTTAAATTACAGTTCCTTTAATGTCGGTAAAAAATACTGGATCTCTGATAATTCTGATGTGAACCGTGCTTTTCCGGGAAATCCGGAGGGACAGGCGACCAGCAGAATAGCGGCAGCGGTTATGGATCAAGTAAAAGATTATGCGTATGGAATACAGTTTGCAAGCTTTTATATGGATGGAGAATTTATCCCGCATGTCAGAATGATGGAGACGGGAAAGCAGAGTACCAGTCTGGCCAATCTGTTCGGTCTTCCTTATGTTCTGACAGCAGAACCGAGGGCATATGATAAGGCAACTTTAAATTATAACTGGCAGATCGGAGGAACAGAGGCGTTTTCTGTATATTCCGGTGTGACGGAGAAGATTGACAGTGAGAGTGCGTCACATGCGGTTTCAGCGGTACTCCGATTCCTGACCAGAATGGGAATCATCCGGTACAACTGTCATGCGGGTTATATATCGACTGTTCTTGATGAGGAGGAGCTGCTGTCTGTAAAGTCAGATAAATCCGGTGGTTTTTTAAAGCGGTTTGTAAGTCCGGGAGATGAAGTGGTTCGGGGAAATGTTATTGCAAATGTTATAAATCCGATGACCGGAGAGATCGCAGCCGATATTTACGCACCGACAGATGGAATTATTTTCTATGCGCAGAATGCACCGATGATCTATCAGAATTCAGTGGTATTCAAGCTTATCCGCAGACTGCACAATTAAAGATGGCTGTTTTGAGGTTTATTCGGTAAACAGCAACAATTTAAAAAGAAAAGCTGAAAAAAGCTATTCAATGAATTTCAAAAGTGGTATCATAGGCGTTGTAAAACGCTTGTAATAATATGAATTCCCGGAATATGGGAAAAAACATATGATAAAAATGGAGGTTTTTATGAGCACAGTTAAGAGAGTTTATGTTGAAAAGAAGCCTGACTATGCAGTTAAGGCAAAGGAACTTCATGACGAGATCAAGAACTATCTGAATATCGATGCCGAGTATGTAAGAGTACTGGTTCGTTACGATATTGAGAATCTGTCTGAAGAAACATACAAAAAAGCACTGGTTACAGTATTTTCAGAGCCACCGATCGATATGATCTACGAGGGAGATAATCTTCCAATGGCAGATACAGATAAGGTATTTTCTGTTGAGTTCCTTCCGGGACAGTTCGATCAGAGAGCAGATTCAGCAGAACAGTGTGTTAAGCTTTTAAATGAAGATGAAGATCCTATCATAAAGACAGCCACAACATATATTTTATCCGGTAATGTAACGGATGAGCAGTTAAAAGCAGTTATGGAATACTGTATCAACCCGGTAGATTCCAGAGCCTGTGGTATGGAGATCCCTGAGACACTTGTTACCGAGTATGAAGAACCGGCCGATGTTATTGTCTTTGATGGCTTTAAGGATATGGCAGAGGACAAGTTAAAGGAGTTATATGATTCCCTCGGACTTGCGATGACATTTAAGGATTTCCTTCATATCCAGAAGTATTTCAAGGGTGAAGAGAAGCGTGATCCATCTATGACAGAGATCCGTGTGCTGGATACATACTGGTCTGATCATTGCCGTCATACCACATTCTCAACAGAGCTTACAAATGTTGAATTTGATGATGGTGATTATAAGGATATGCTTGAGAAGACATTTGATGCTTACCGGGCAGAGATGAAAGAAATGTACAAGGACAGAGATGATAAGTTCATCTGTCTGATGGATATAGCCCTTATGGGTATGAAGCAGTTAAAGGCAGCAGGCAAATTAGACGATATGGAAGTATCCGATGAGATCAATGCCTGCAGTATCATCGTTCCTGTAGAAGTAGACGGTGAGACAGAGGAATGGCTCGTATTCTTCAAGAATGAGACACATAACCACCCAACTGAGATCGAACCGTTTGGTGGTGCTGCTACCTGTCTTGGTGGTGCGATCCGTGATCCGTTGTCAGGTAGAGGATATGTATATCAGGCTATGCGAGTAACCGGAGCAGCAGATCCTACAAAGTCTTTAAAGGATACTCTTCCTGGAAAGCTTCCACAGAGAAAGATCGTTACGACCGCAGCAGCAGGTTACAGCTCATATGGTAACCAGATCGGTCTTGCAACAGGACTTGTAAATGAAATATATCATCCGGATTATGTAGCAAAGAGAATGGAGATCGGAGCAGTTATGGGTGCAGCTCCAAGACGTGCAGTAAAACGTCTGAATTCTGATCCGGGAGATATGATCATCCTTCTCGGCGGACGTACCGGTCGTGACGGTTGTGGTGGAGCAACCGGATCATCCAAGGCACATAACAGCCAGTCTCTTGAGACCTGTGGTGCAGAAGTACAGAAGGGTAATCCTCCAACAGAGAGAAAGATCCAGCGACTGTTCAGAAGAGAAGAAGTTGCTTCTATCATAAAGAAATGTAATGACTTTGGTGCCGGCGGTGTATCCGTAGCGATCGGAGAACTTGCACCTGGTCTGGTTGTAGATCTGGACAAGGTTCCAAAGAAATATGCAGGTCTGGATGGAACAGAGCTTGCTATTTCAGAATCTCAGGAGCGTATGGCTATCGTAGTAGATCCAAAAGATGTAGATACGATGCTTAAGTATGCGGATGAAGAGAATCTGGAAGCCGTTGTTGTAGCAGAAGTAACAGAAGAACCAAGACTGGTTCTGACATGGAGAGGAAAAGAGATCGTAAATATCTCCCGTGCATTCCTTGATACAAACGGTGCACATCAGGAGACAGATGTTAAGGTAGAGATTCCTGCAAAGGCAGATAATTATTTCGATTCTGTAAAAGAACCGGAAGATGTAAAGAAAGCATGGATCGATACATTGTCAGATCTGAATGTTTGCTCACAGAAGGGGCTTGTTGAGATGTTCGACAGTTCGATCGGAGCAGGTACAGTAACGATGCCATATGGTGGAAAGTATCAGCTTACACCGACACAGACAATGATCGCAAAGCTTCCTGTTATGAAGGGTAAGACCGATACGATCACAATGATGAGTTATGGATTTGATCCATATCTGTCAAGCTGGAGCCCATATCATGGTTCCGTATATGCAGTTGTTACATCTGCAGCAAAGATCGCAGCAGCCGGTGGTGATGTATCAAAGATCCGTCTGACTTTCCAGGAGTATTTCAAGAGACTTGGAACAGATCCATACAGATGGGGTCAGCCACTTGCAGCTCTGCTTGGTGCATATGATGTTCAGGTCGGACTTGGACTTCCGTCTATCGGTGGTAAGGACAGTATGTCAGGAACCTTCAATGATATCGATGTTCCTCCGACACTTGTTTCATTCGCAGTTGATGTTGCAAGCTACATGGATGTGGTTACACCGGAGCTTAAGAAAGCAGGCAATGTGCTTGTTAAGCTTGATATAGAAAAAGATGAAAATGATATCCCTGTATACCGGAATGTACTTGCCATGTACGATCTGTTACATCAGGCAATCCTTGCAGACAAGGTAGAATCTGCTTACGCTGTAGGATTTGGTGGTATGATCGAAGCTGTCAGCAAGATGGCATTTGGTAATAAACTGGGTGTAGATATTGATACCTGTATTACAAAGAGAGAACTGGTTTCCAAGGATTATGGTTCAATTATCCTTGAAGTGAAGCCGGAGAATGTAAATACACTTGGTATTCCGGTTAAGAAGATCGGTACTGTAAATAACAGTGCAGCATTCACCTATGGTGATGTAACAGTTACAATGGATGAAGCACTTGCTGCATGGACAAAGACACTGGAGAAGGTATTCCCGACAGAGTCAGGTGTAGAACAGAAGAAGATCGAGACAGGTCTCTTTGATGCAAAGACCGTATATACAGCAAAGAATAAGGTTGCAAAGCCAAAGGTATTCATTCCTGTATTCCCGGGTACAAACTGTGAATATGATTCTGCAAAGGCATTTGAACGTGCAGGTGCAGAGGTTGAGACGATCGTATTCCGTAACATGACTGCACAGGGCATCCGTGATTCAGTAGATGCATTTATAAAGGCAATCAGCCAGTCACAGATCATCATGTTCCCGGGTGGATTCTCCGCAGGTGATGAACCGGATGGTTCCGGTAAGTTCATCGCAACAGCATTCCGTAATGCGAAGATCGCAGATGAGGTTATGAAGCTGTTACAGCAGAGAGATGGTCTTGCACTTGGTATCTGTAACGGATTCCAGGCACTGATCAAGCTCGGACTGGTCCCTTACGGTGAGATCCGTCCACAGACAGATGATTCACCTACATTGACGATCAACAGCATCGGCCGTCATCAGTCCAAGATGGTTTATACCAAGGTGGTAACAAACAAGTCCCCATGGTTAAAGGAAGCTGAACTTGGCGGTGTATATACAATTCCAATCTCACATGGTGAGGGAAGATTTGTTGCAAGCAAGGAATGGTGTGAGAAGCTGTTTGCAAATGGTCAGGTTGCAACACAGTATGTTGATATGAATGGTAACCCGACAATGGATGAGTACTACAATGTCAATGGTTCTTACTATGCGATCGAAGGTATCACAAGCCCGGATGGTCGTGTACTTGGTAAGATGGGACATTCAGAGCGTACCGGTCGTGCGGTTGCAGTCAATATCTATGGTGACCAGAACCAGAAGATCTTTGAAAGTGGTGTAGATTACTTCAAGTAAGAGAATAGATTAAGATATTTTACAATAATCTAAAAAAGTGCATAATGCTTTTGACTGGTGTCGGTTTTGCAAATAGGCGAAGCCGACACTTCTTTTTGGGATAGGTGTTGGAAGGGGAATTTCTACGATGCGACCATCTTTCAGGTAGCTTTCAGAGAATTCCCGGACAACACTGGCGATTCCCATACCGATCGCTGCGAAGTCAAGCAGGAGATCCATGTTATTGATTTCAAGAAGCTGGTTACAGTGGAATGAATGTTCATTCAGGTAGTTATCAACATGGGTTCTGGTTACATTTGCTTCTTCTAACATCATAAGCGTAGAGTGACGGAAGATATCTCGGATATGTTCTTCAGTCAGAGATTCGGAATCCGAAACAGATTGCTGCACATTCATAAGCGGGATCAGGTTTCCTATGATAGAACCGGAAAATACCGGATAGCCGGCAGCCTTCGTCTGTGTATCGGCTGTTTCTTCGTCCGTTTCCGGATCGGCTTCCGTCTCCCGGTATGGGAAATTGTCGATATAATCACTATTTGCCACGAAAATATCATGGATGGAGCGGACATGGGAATAAGTGATATTTTTAGGCAGTTCTGTTTCACAGATCAGACCGATGTCGATTTCCTCATTTTTTAAGAGCCGGATCGTATTTTTGGTAGAGTGGCAGTCGATGCTGACCTTGATATTCGGATTATCCTTGATAAAGGGCTTCAGGTAGTCCAACAGGATATGCTTGCAGAGAGAGGTGCTGACACCGATACGGATATGACCGATTCCAAGTTCGTTATATTTTTTCAGACTTTCTTCGCCCTTTATAATGTTATCCAGAGCACGTTCGATATAATCGTACAGGATCGTCCCTTCTTCGGTCAGAGCAACTCCTCTGGAATTGCGGACGAAAAGTGCGATTCCCATATTTTCTTCCAGATTACTGATCGCCTTGCTGACAGCAGGCTGGCTGATATAGAGCTGGTTTGCGGCACGGCTGATGCTGCCGGTCTTAGCAACCATATAAAACACATTATAATAATTCAGATTATTAATCATGGCGTTCCTCCTGATAAGATTTGTATATTTAAATATCATTATAAATATAAGTTATATAATGTATTACTATTATATATTGTAATTATACCAGCCGGTGTGGTAAAATCAATAAAAATATTCAATAACAAAATGCGTGAAATAGCGACAGTTATTTGCAAAATAAGATTTTGGATCAGGAGGACAAAGCACATGGGTATGACAATGACTCAGAAGATTTTAGCTGCACATGCAGGACTTGACAGCGTGGAAGCCGGACAGTTGATCGAGGCAGATTTGGACCTTGTACTTGGAAATGATGTTACAACACCTGTAGCAATTCATGAGATGGACAAATTCAATAAGAAAGAAGTATTTGATAAGAATAAGATTGCACTTGTAATGGATCACTTTACACCAAATAAGGATATCAAGAGTGCAGAGCACTGTAAATGCGTCAGAGAGTTCTCGGCAGAGAACCAGATCAAGAATTTCTTTGATGTAGGTTCTATGGGTATTGAGCACGCTCTGTTGCCGGAGCAGGGACTGATCGTTGCAGGCGAGACCTGTATTGGTGCAGATTCTCATACATGTACATATGGTGCACTTGGTGCATTTTCAACCGGTGTTGGAAGTACCGATATGGCAGCCGGTATGGTGACAGGCAAAGCATGGTTTAAAGTACCATCTGCGATCAAGTTCAATATTGTAGGAGAGAAAGCGCCTTGGGTCAGTGGTAAGGATGTTATCCTTCATATCATTGGTATGATCGGTGTGGACGGTGCATTATACAAATCAATGGAATTTGTTGGTGATGGTATTAAGAATCTGACAATGGATGATCGTTTTACTATCGCAAATATGGCGATCGAAGCAGGTGCCAAGAACGGAATCTTCCCGGTGGATGAATTAACAGAAGCATACATGAAGGAACATTCCACAAAGGCTTACAAGAAGTATGAAGCAGATGCTGATGCGGTTTATGATGAAGAGTATACGATTGATCTTTCCACACTTCGTCCAACAGTTGCATTCCCACATCTGCCGGAGAATACAAAGACAATTGATGAAGTTGGCGATATCAAGATCGATCAGGTTGTAATTGGCTCCTGTACAAATGGACGTATTTCCGATATGCGTATTGCAGCAGATATTATCAAGGGCAGACAGGTAGCACCTGGCGTTCGTGTCATCGTGATTCCCGGAACACAGGAAGTATACTTACAGTGTATCGAAGAAGGACTTATGACGATATTTGTAAAGGCTGGGGCTGTAGTTTCTACGCCTACCTGTGGACCATGTCTTGGTGGACATATGGGTGTTATGGCTGCAGGTGAGAGAGCCGTATCCACAACAAACCGTAACTTTGTAGGACGTATGGGTCATGTTGATTCAGAAGTATATCTGGCAAGCCCGGCTGTTGCAGCAGCATCAGCGATCACAGGCAAGATCAGCAGTCCGGAAGAACTTGGATTATAAAGATAACATTAGAATAGTAAGTTTGGGTTATTAATAGCGTTATATATGTTGCATCAGAGTTGTTTAGCATTACCAATCAGGGGAATACGAAGTCGCCGGTCCTTAGATGGTGCGTAGCGGCATCTTAGTACCGTTGCAGACTGAGTTAAGCGGGAGCGACCCCAGATTGGTATGCTGGAACAGCTCAATGCAGATGTGTTATATATTAATAACCCAAACTTCATAAAAAAAAAGGAGACAGACTATGAAAGCATATGGTACAGTACACAAATATGGTGACAACGTAGATACAGATGTTATTATCCCTGCAAGATATCTGAATTCATCAGATCCTGCGGAGCTTGCAAAACACTGTATGGAAGATATAGATAAGGAATTTGTAAACAACGTAAAAGCAGGAGATATTATCGTGGCAAAGAAGAACTTTGGCTGTGGTTCCTCCAGAGAGCATGCACCGATTGCAATCAAGGCATCCGGTGTAAGCTGTGTTATCGCAGATACATTTGCAAGAATTTTCTATCGTAACTCGATCAATATCGGACTTCCGATCATTGAGTGTCCGGAAGCAGCAGAAGGTATCGAGAACGGTGATGAAGTAGAGATCGATTTTGACAGTGGTATCATCTACGACAAGACAAAGGATACCCGGTATAAGGGTCAGGCATTCCCTCCATTCATGCAGGAGATCATTAAGAATGAAGGTCTGATTAACTACATTAATAACAAGTAATGCACATTTGAATAACTCTATGCTATGCAAGCGTGCTTGCATATAGCATAGGAGTTATTCAAATGTATAGTGCGCAGCACAAACCGAGCCGAGAGGCGAGGTTGCATTACTTGGTGTGCATTACCTGGTGAAAGAAAGGCAGGAATAAAAGATGAAATGTAATTTGGCAGTGATCAAGGGTGACGGTATTGGCCCTGAGATCGTAACAGAAGCAATGAAGGTTCTGGATAAAGTCGGTGAAGTATATGGTCATACATTTGATTATGATCAGATACTGATGGGTGGATGCTCGATCGATGCAACCGGAGTACCGCTTACAGATGAGGCAGTAGCAGTAGCAAAATCAAAGGATGCCGTATTGTTAGGTTCCATTGGTGGAAATACTTCAACCTCACCATGGTATAAGCTCCCTCCAAACTTAAGACCGGAAGCAGGACTTCTTAAGATCCGTAAGGAGCTTGGTTTATTCGCGAACTTAAGACCGGCAAATCTTTATGAGGAGTTAAAGAGTGCCTGTCCGTTAAAGGAAGAGATCGCAGATCGTGGATTTGACATGATGATCATGCGTGAACTGACAGGTGGTCTGTATTTTGGAGCAAGAAGTACAGAGGAGATCGATGGTGTGTTAACTGCACATGATAATCTTGTATATAATGAGAACGAGATCCGTCGTATTGCGATCAAGGGCTTTGATATCGCAATGAAGAGAAGAAAGAAAGTTACATCTGTAGATAAGGCAAATGTTCTGGATTCCTCCAGATTATGGAGAAAGATCGTAGAAGAAGTGGCAAAGGACTATCCGGAAGTAAGTTATGAACATATGTTAGTTGATAACTGTGCAATGCAGCTTGTAAAAGATCCTGCACAGTTTGATGTTGTATTAACAGAGAATATGTTCGGTGACATCCTTTCCGATGAGGCATCCATGATCACAGGTTCGATCGGTATGCTTCCATCTGCATCCTTAAATGAGACGAAGTTTGGTATGTATGAGCCAAGCGGCGGATCAGCACCGGATATTGCAGGACAGAACAAGGCCAATCCTATCGCAACGATCCTGTCGGCAGCTATGATGCTTCGCTTCACATTTGACTTGGATAAGGAAGCAGATGCAGTAGAACAGGCTGTAAAACAGGTACTGGTAGATGGTTACAGAACATGTGATATCATTTCGGAAGGAATGACACCGGTAAGCTGTTCTGAAATGGGAGATTTAATTGCAGAACGCATAAAATAAAGGAGAGTATAGAAGATGAAGAGTGATAATGTAAAAGTTGGAATGCAGCAGGCACCACATCGTTCCCTGTTTAATGCACTCGGTATGACAAAGGAAGAAATGGAACGTCCGCTGGTAGGTATCGTATGTTCTTACAATGAGATCGTTCCGGGACATATGAATCTGGATAAGATCGCACAGGCAGTTAAGATGGGAGTTGCCATGGCTGGTGGTACACCTGTCATGTTCCCTGCAATCGCAGTATGTGATGGTATCGCTATGGGACATATTGGTATGAAATATTCATTAGTAACCAGAGATCTGATCGCTGATTCTACAGAAGCAATGGCAACCGCACATCAGTTTGATGCACTGGTTATGATCCCGAACTGTGATAAGAATGTTCCCGGTCTGTTAATGGCTGCAGCAAGAGTAAATGTACCAACCGTATTTGTATCCGGTGGTCCAATGCTTGCAGGTCATGTAAAAGGTCATAAGACCAGTCTTTCCAGTATGTTTGAGGCTGTTGGTTCTTATTCGGCAGGAACCATGACAGCAGAAGATGTAAATGAATTTGAATGTAAGGCATGTCCTACCTGCGGTTCCTGTTCCGGTATGTATACAGCGAATTCCATGAACTGCTTAACAGAAGCACTTGGTATGGGACTTCCTGGAAACGGAACGATACCTGCGGTGTATTCTGAGCGTCTGAAGCTTGCAAAGCATGCAGGTATGGCTGTTATGGATATGTACAGAAAGAATATTAGACCAAGAGATATCATTACAAAAGAAGCAATAATCAATGCCTTAACCGTTGATATGGCACTTGGATGTTCTACCAACTCCATGCTTCATATTCCGGCTATCGCACATGAGATCGGATTTGACTTTGATATTTCCTATGCAAATGAGATCAGTGCCAAGACACCAAACTTATGTCATCTGGCTCCTGCAGGTCCTACTTATATGGAAGATCTGAATGAAGCCGGTGGCGTATATGCTGTTATGAATGAATTAAAATCCGCAGGTCTGTTAAATGAAGACTGTATGACAGTAACCGGTAAGACGATCGGTGAAGCTGTTGACGGCGTAGCAAATAAGAATCCGGAAGTTATCCGTACACTGGATAATCCATATAGTAAGACCGGTGGTCTTGCAGTATTAAAGGGAAATCTTGCACCGGACGGTTCTGTTGTAAAGCGTTCCGCTGTTGTACCTGAGATGATGGTGCATGAAGGACCTGCAAGAGTATTTGACTGTGAAGAAGATGCGATTGCAGCGATCAAGGGCGGTAAGATCGTACCCGGTGATGTCGTTGTTATTCGTTATGAAGGACCGAAAGGAGGCCCTGGTATGCGTGAGATGTTAAATCCTACATCAGCGATCGCAGGTATGGGACTTGGATCATCAGTAGCCCTGATCACAGACGGAAGATTCTCAGGAGCCAGCCGTGGTGCATCCATCGGACATGTTTCACCGGAAGCAGCCGTTGGTGGTCCGATCGCACTGGTAGAAGAGGGAGATATCATCAAGATCGATATTAACAATACTACGATCACGTTGGATGTACCGGATGATGTGCTTGCGCAGAGAAAGGCTGCATGGAAGCCAAGAACACCAAAGGTAACAACCGGTTATCTTGCAAGATATGCCGCTATGGTAACATCAGGAAACCGTGGAGCAATCTTAGAGGTACCAAAGGCTGATAAGTAGAGAGTATTAAAGGAGCAAAAGGAAAATGGCAAAGAAGATATCAGGTTCTGAGATAGTAATTGAATGTTTAAAAGAACAGGGTGTTGATATTGTGTTCGGGTATCCGGGGGGCGCGATCTTAAATGTCTATGATGCCTTATATAAGCATCAGGAAGAGATCACGCATGTACTTACATCACACGAGCAGGGGGCAGCACATGCCGCTGACGGATATGCAAGAGCGACAGGTAAGGTCGGTGTCTGTATGGCTACATCCGGTCCCGGTGCAACAAACCTTGTAACGGGAATTGCAACTGCATATATGGATTCCGTTCCGATGGTTGCGATCACCGCAAATGTCGGAGTAAATATGCTCGGTAAGGACAGCTTTCAGGAGATTGACATTGCAGGTGTTGTAATGCCGATCACAAAGCATAGCTTTATCGTAAAAAATGTAGAAGACCTGGCACCGACGATCCGTCGTGCATTTAGGATCGCAAAGAGTGGAAGACCGGGTCCTGTCCTTGTTGATATTACAAAGGATGTTACGGCTGCAGAGACAGAGTATACATATGAAGAACCGGCAGTGATCGAACGTAAGACAGATACGATCCGGGAAGAAGATATAAATAAAGTGATCGAGATGATCAAAGTATCCAGAAGACCATATATCATGGCAGGCGGCGGAGTGATCATTTCAGGAGCTTCCGAAGAATTAAAAGAATTTGCTGAGAAGGTAGATGCACCTGTATGTGACACACTTATGGGAAAGGGTGCATATGATGGTACAAGCGAGCGTTATACCGGCATGATCGGAATGCACGGAACCAAGGTATCGAATCTTGGAGTATCCAGATCCGATCTTGTGATCGTGGTAGGAGCACGTTTCTCCGACCGTGTAATCGGAAATGCTTCCAAGTTCGCACCAAATGCAAAGATCATTCATATTGATATCGATGCAGCCGAGATCGATAAGAATATTCCGGCAAATGCAAGCATTGTGGGTGATGCTAAAGAAGTTCTGACGATATTAAACAGTAAACTTCCAACTCAGTCAAATCGTTCCTGGATGGCAGAAATCAAGGATTTAACAGAGAAAAATCCGGTTACATACGACATGGATCACTTAAATGGACCGGCAACTATCAAAAAAATCTATGAAATTACCGAAGGAAATGCTATAATCACTACTGATGTAGGTCAGCACCAGATGTGGGCGGCACAGAATTACACTTATAAGGAGCCAAGAACCTTCCTTTCATCAGGAGGACTTGGTACTATGGGATATGGCGTCGGTGCAGCTATCGGTGCAAAATATGGCAGACCGGATAAGACTGTAGTAAATATCGCAGGAGATGGATGCTTCCGTATGAACATGAACGAGATCGCAACAGCGGCTCGTTATAAAGTACCGATCATTCAGGTGGTATTAAATAACCACGTTCTCGGAATGGTAAGACAGTGGCAGAATCTGTTCTACGGACAGCGGTATTCGAATACAGTATTAGATGATTCTGTTGATTTTGTAGCAGTATCAAAAGCACTTGGTGCAAATGCAAGTAAGATCACATCGATCGAAGAGTTTGAAACAGAGTTTAAGAAGGCATTGACAGCAGATGGTCCGACCGTACTGGATGTTATGATCGATTCCGATGATAAGGTATGGCCTATGGTAGCTCCGGGTGCTGCGATCGACACCTGTTTCACAGACAAAGATCTAGATAATTAAAAATAACAATATTTAATAAAGAAGGAGATAAAAAATGGCAAGAGTATTTAACTTTTCAGCAGGTCCATCCATGCTTCCTGAATCTGTATTAAGAGAAGCAGCAGAAGAAATGCTTGACTACAGAGGAACAGGCATGAGTGTTATGGAGATGAGTCATCGATCGAAAGCATTCGATACGATCATCAAAGAGGCAGAACAGGATCTTCGTGATATCATGGAAATCCCTGATAATTACAAAGTATTATTCTTACAGGGTGGTGCTTCCCAGCAGTTCGCTGCAATTCCTATGAACCTTATGAAGAATGGTGTAGCTGATTACATTATCACAGGTCAGTGGGCAAAGAAAGCATACGAAGAAGCTAAAAAATATGGAAAGGTAAATGCTGTTGCTTCATCAGCAGATAAGACATTCTCCTATATTCCGGATTGTTCTGATCTTCCGATTGATGAGGATGCAGATTATGTATATATCTGTCATAACAATACAATCTATGGAACTACATATCACAAGCTTCCAAATACAAAGGGCAAGATCCTGGTAGCAGATATGTCATCTGACATTCTGTCCCAGCCGGTCAATGTATCTGACTATGGTATGATCTACTTTGGTGTACAGAAGAATGTAGGCCCGGCCGGTGTAGTAGTTGCGATCATCCGTGAAGACCTGATCCGTGATGACGTTATGCCTTTCACACCAACCATGTTAAAGTATAAGACACAGGCAGATGCAGATTCTCTTTACAATACACCACCATGCTACGGTATCTATATCTGTGGCAAGGTATTCAAATGGGTAAAAGAGATGGGTGGCCTTGCAGCTATGAAAGAGCACAATGAGAAGAAGGCAGCAATCCTTTATAATTTCTTAGACAGCTCTAAGATGTTCAAGGGGACTGTAGTAAAAGAGGATCGTTCTTTAATGAATGTTCCGTTTGTTACAGGTGATGAAGAATTAGATGCCAAGTTCGTAAAGGCTGCAACAGAAGCCGGTTTTGTAAACCTGAAGGGCCACAGAACTGTTGGTGGTATGAGAGCATCCATCTACAATGCAATGCCAATCGAGGGTGTTGAGAAGTTAGTAGAATTCATGAAGGATTTCGAAGAGAAGAATTCATAATAAAGGAGAATTTAAAATGGCAGTTAAAGTGAATTGTTTAAATCCGATCGCTGCATGTGGCATGGAGTTGTTACCGGATACATATGAAATAACGGATAATTATGCAGACGCAGATGCAGTTCTGGTAAGAAGCGCATCCATGCATGATCTGGAGCTTTCAGATAAACTCCTGTGTGTTGCAAGAGCAGGTGCAGGTGTAAATAATATTCCGCTTGATAAATGCGCAGAAAAGGGTGTTGTAGTATTCAACACACCTGGTGCAAATGCAAATGGTGTTAAGGAACTGGTTGTAGCAGGCCTGTTACTTGCTTCCCGTGATCTGATGGGCGGATACAACTGGGTAAAGGACAATGCTTCTGATGAGAACCTTGCAAAAGCAGTTGAGAAGCAGAAGAAGCAGTATGCAGGTAATGAGATTGCCGGCAAGAAGCTCGGTGTTATCGGTCTTGGAGCGATCGGTGCCAAGGTAGCAAATATCGCAGTCAGACTTGGAATGGAAGTATATGGTTATGATCCGTTTGTATCAGTTGATGCAGCATGGGGCTTATCCAAATACATCAAACATATTACAAATGTAGAAGATATCTATAAAGAATGTGATTATATCACAATCCATGTTCCTGCACTTCCTGCAACAAAGGGAATGTTGAATGCAGATGCATTTGCAATGATGAAGGATGGTGTCAGAATCCTGAACTTTGCAAGAGACGTTCTTGTAAATGATGAAGATATCAAGGCAGCACTTGCAAGTGGCAAGGTAGCAAAATATGTAACAGATTTCCCAAATCCGGCAATCGCAGGTACAGAAAATGTAATCGCATTACCACACCTTGGTGCCTCCACAGAAGAATCTGAAGATAACTGTGCGATCATGGCATGCAAGGAGATCAAGGACTTTATGGAGAATGGTAATATCAAGAACTCCGTAAACTATCCAAATGTAAATATGGGTGTATGCGGTGACACTGCCAGAGTTACGATCTGCCATAAGAATATTCCTAACATGCTGACACAGTTTACCGGAGTATTTGCAAAGCAGGGTGGAAATGTATCAGGAATGATCAGTCAGGCAAAGGGTGAATATGCATATTCAATCCTTGATATTGATAAGGTTCCTACAGAAGACGATATCAATGCATTACTTGCAATTGATGGCGTTATCAAAGTTCGTGCGATCTAAGAAAAAAGATTAGGAGATTAGTAAAAATGAGTGATAAACTGAAAGTCGGTATTCTTGGTGCTACCGGTATGGTAGGACAGAGATTTATAGCATTATTAGAGAATCATCCATGGTTTGAGGTTGTAACAGTGGCTGCAAGCCCAAGAAGTGCCGGAAAGACATATGAAGAGGCAGTTGGCGACAGATGGAAGATGGATACTCCGATGCCGGAGGGCGTTAAGAAGCTCATCGTTCATAATGTAAATGAAGTAGAACAGGTTGCTGCAACTGTAGATTTCGTATTCAGTGCAGTTGATATGTCAAAGGAAGAGATCAAGGCGATCGAAGAAGCATATGCAAAGACAGAGACTCCTGTAGTATCCAACAACTCAGCACACCGCTGGACACCGGATGTTCCTATGGTAGTACCTGAGATCAATCCGGAGCATATGAAGGTCATTGATTTCCAGAAGAAGAGACTTGGAACAACCAGAGGCTTTGTAGCAGTAAAACCAAACTGCTCCATCCAGTCTTATGCGCCGGTTCTTACAGCATGGAAAGAGTTTGAACCATATGAGGTAGTTGCTACCACATATCAGGCAATTTCAGGTGCAGGTAAGACATTTAAGGACTGGCCGGAAATGGTTGGAAATATCATTCCATATATCGGTGGAGAAGAAGAAAAGTCAGAGAAGGAACCACTTCGTATCTGGGGTAAGATCGAGGATGGTGTGATCGTTCCTGCAACAACACCGGTTATCACATGTCAGTGTATCCGTGTCCCTGTATTAAACGGACACACAGCAGCTGTATTTGTTAAGTTCAAGAAGAATCCTACAAAGGAACAGTTGATCGAAAAGCTGGTATCCTATAAGGGCGTTCCTCAGGAACTTGAGCTTCCGAGCGCACCAAAGCAGTTCATCCAGTATCTGGAAGAAGACAATCGTCCACAGGTATCAATGGATGTTGACTTTGAACACGGTATGGGAATCAGCGTTGGCCGTCTTCGTGAAGACACTGTATATGACTGGAAGTTTGTTGGTTTATCCCATAATACAGTCAGAGGTGCAGCAGGTGGTGCTGTTCTTTGCGCAGAGCTGTTGAAGGCACAGGGATATATCACAAAGAAATAAATATATGATGGAAGATATCGCATAAGTAACTGTTAGCGAATAACAGAGATGCAGATATGTATCATATAAAGAAATAGAATAGGCATGGAATATGACGTTTTAGTTGTATTCCATGCCTGTTTGCATTAAAATGATAAATGAGTTAAAAGAAAGGAATGGATCATTAATTGACTTAGAGATCATATAGTGTTCCATAAATAGTATATAGTAATGCGACATTCGACGAATCACACATTTGTTGTCTGTGCTTATAAAGAGTCACCATATCTGGAAGAATGTATCCGGTCATTGGTAGCACAGACTGTAAGATCAAATATCGAAATCTATACATCAACGCCTAATGAACATATCAGAAATATTGGTGAGAAATATCATATTCCTGTATATGTAAACGAAGAAGCGGGACAGGGAATACAGGCAGACTGGAATTATGCATATAATCATGCAAAGACAGATTATGTAACTGTTGCTCATCAGGATGATGTGTATGAACCGGAGTATGTCCGCGCTTTCTTAAAATGTATAAAGACATATGATGATTGGAGCATATACTATACTGATTATACACCGATCAAGCATGGGGACAGTAGCAAGCGGGATGTAAACAGTAAAATCCGAAGGCTTCTTCGTTTTCCTGTAAAGAATCGTAGAAAGGCGAATAAAATCTGGCGGAAGAAATTAACTCTCTGTCTGGGTAATTCAATCGTATGTCCGCTTGTTACATATAACAAGAAACGACTTGGTGATACTGTGTTTACATCGGAATATGGGTTTAATCTCGACTGGGATACCTTCTACAAGCTGGCATGCCAGCCGGGAAGGTTCTTATATATGGATATGGTACTGGGACATTACCGCGTCCATGATGGCGCCACCAGTAAAGATTTTATAGAGAATCACAATCGCGAGATAGAAGACCAGAGCATGTTCGAGAAATTCTGGCCGAAATGGGTTGTGAAGGTGATCATGGTGTTCTACCGGTTGGCGTATAGGACGTATGATTAGCAGAAAGATAAGAGTAAGTATAATTGGAAATTATCATATAAAATCTATGAAAGTGAACATAAAAAAGTATGAGAGATACATTATATATTGTTGTACCTTGCTATAACGAGGAAGCAGTTATTGATGAAACAACAAAAAGATTAACAGAAAAATTGAAAAATTTAATTATGACAGAGCGCATATCGGAAAAAAGCCGCATTTTATATGTAAATGATGGTTCTAAAGATAATACATGGGCTATTATTGAGCGATTGTATAACGAAAATGAATTTGTTACCGGATTAACGCTATCCAGAAACAGAGGACATCAGAATGCATTGTTAGCAGGTCTGTTCGAGGCAAAAGAGCATGCGGACATGATTATATCAATGGATGCAGATTTGCAGGATGATATAGATGTTATTGATAAATTTGTAGATGAATATTATAATGGTTCTCAGATAGTTTATGGAGTTAGAAAATCCAGAAAGACTGATACGTTTTTTAAACGGACGACAGCGATAGCTTTTTATAAATTGATGCGTATGATGGGAGTTGAATTAGTTTATAATCATGCTGATTATCGCTTGATGAGCAAGAGGGCAGTAGAGGAACTGGAGCAATATAAAGAAGTAAATTTATTTTTACGTGGACTTGTACCATTGATTGGCTTTGAAAGTTCTGTTGTGGAATATGACAGAGGTAAGAGATATGCAGGGGAGAGCAAATATCCTTTAAAGAAAATGATCTTTTTTGCAATAGATGGCATAACATCAACGAGTGTTAAACCTATAAGAATGATTACAGCCCTTGGATTTATAACAGCATTCATTAGTGTAATATTTTTGATTTATGTTATAATAGGCCATTTAATTGGGCATACCGTATTAGGATGGACGACCATTATTGTATTAGTTTGTCTGTTTGGAGGTATGCAGATTATGTGCATTGGAATAGTTGGGGAGTATGTAGGAAAAATATATCTTGAAACGAAGAAAAGACCGAGATATATTGTTGAGGAGAAAAAGCTAAAATAAAGACAATAAATAAAAAACACTAAGGCTTTATTAGATTAAAACCTTAGTGTTTTTGTATATATTAATTCCATATCCTTAGGACACCTGTACGGACATATGGTTCTGAGAAGTAAAAATCGTAATAGTATAGCATATAACCATTCGATGAGCAGATATTCCAGTTATGAAATAGTTTCCTAAAATATTTTTCATGCCATGCACAGTGATAGACGCATAGTGCAAGTTGAATTGATTGTTTAGAAGAGAAAAGAAATGATCCGCCTTTGATAATGTCTGGTTCGCTTCCTTCGGCGTCGATTTTAATGAATAAATTATCATTTTCAAGATGTTTTTCTTTTATAAAATCATCAAGGGAAATGTGTGTATCATCAGAATAGGATGAAACAAATTTTTTAATTATGACAACTTTGTCTTTGTAGTTTTTGTATGTTTTTTTCAGTGCCTGAATCCATTCATTAGAACATTCAAAAATGTATACTTTCTTTACAGCGTCGATATAATCAATAGGGAAAAAACCTTCAGCACCACCAATATCAAGAATTACACTATCTTTTTGAGGATGAAATTCTTCTGTTGTATATCGATGTGGTGATTGCGTGTCCTGCTCAAGTAGGATATTTTTAAAATAGCGTGCAGCACGGTATTTATTTGTAAATGCAGGTTTTAAATAAATATCAAAATTATGATAATTTGTAAAATATAAATTACTTGTCTTATCTTTTTTGATAGAAATATCAGAAGCTTTGTATTGCTCTGTAAATTTATATGGAAATACATTTACTTTATTATCGTTTAAATATTTAGCTATTTTCATGTAGTCAGGGTTATCTTGTCTGGCTAGGTAATTGATTATTTTTTTCTTTTTTAATCGGCCGGATAATTCACATAAAATAAATTCCAAATCGTTTTGAGCTAGTTTATATGGTAATCTTTGCATAATGTATTACTCCTTTTCAAAGGTTATTTCATATACGTTAAATTCTGCACCGAAGTCAACTGCATCGGTAATAAGATTTAAGCATTTAATATTATTATCTTTAGACAAATAATTTAGATAACTATCAAGATAAAGAAGTTTTTTGTTTCCTAAGTTTAAGTTATGCAAGCGCTTATTAAGTATGATTGAACGTGTATTAACTTCATTATAATTGTATGTAGACACATCAGAATAACTAGCACTGTCATTTGTATCTTCAGAACTATCAAGGAATTGTGTGGTATCAATAAATAAGTATGTTTTTTTCGTCTGATCAATTGACGACAATAAATTTGACTGATCAAAAAAAGATGAGTTGGACATATATATAAAACTATCACATTTATATATTAATGGTGCGTATATTGTCATATGCCAACGACTCGGAGAAACAATTATTATATTTGAGTTTGTTGACAGATTTTCAATATACTCGATATTTTTAGTTGTTGGAAAGAAATAAGAACATTGTTTTGTAGCAAGTATGATATCTATTGATAAACTTAAAACTATAACAATTGAAAATAAGGTCATGTATATTTTTGCGTTGTGAAATAGTTTATTAAATAGTGAAAAAGTAATGTAAACAAATAAAATGCTTATTATAGGATAAACAATAAAAAGATAACGTGTAGTGAAATTGGACATTAATGATATATCAACGCGATAACTGCAGATAACAACAATAAATACAAATGTAATTATAATTGATAGTAAAAACCAATTAAATTTTTTAAACAGAGAAACGATTGTTTTTTCTTTCAGAAAGGTTTTGAAACGTTTCTTCAGTTTTATGAAAAACGTTTCTTTTCTAAATAGAAAACTAAAAGAAAAGAATAAAATGATTAATACTAATAAAACTACAGGAAAATAGAGCATAATACCTTTACTGTATGGAGAGACGATGGAAAATCCAAATATATCTACAAAAACCATATATATACAGGTGAAAAAGTAGTATTTAAAAATAATCTGGTCATAATTTTCAATATCATCAGTTGTAAATGCCTTATAGGATGTGTCAGTATCATCTACAAGATCTGATGCGTCATTATTATTAGTAAAAGCTTGAGCAGTGGATGTAGTATATTTCCCTTCATCACGGAATTTAAATGTCTGAACTCCGAGCATATGATCAAGTGTAGCGGGGAAGATTGCAATAGAAAGTGCAACTCCAAGGATCATGAATCCTGCATATTTAGCCAAGACATGCCATTCCTTTTTAATCATCCAACATATACACATAATGGCAGTAAGCATAAATGCATATGGAAGGAAGAAATGATGTGTTAAGGCTCCCAGACACGTAAATATTGCTAACTTGATATAAGTTGAGATTTTTTTTCTGGAAGCGGTATCATAGTATAATTTGGCGTTATAATAAGCGAGAATAACGGCAAACATTGTAACCATAGTATACATACGGATAAATATCACCATAGACAAAGTTCCGACATTAAATGTGTTAAAAATAACACCTAATATTCCAACATATCTGGATTTGGACATGATTAATAAAAGCCTATAAAGAAATATAGACATAATAATATAGCACACAATATTAATAATAAAGCCTAATGCGGGAATGTATTGGTCAACAAAAAAAGATGATAAAAAGTGTAATGCAAAGAAGTAAAGAGGTGGGTGCATATCACAAGCCATATTATAATATACAGAACCAAATGAAAAACGTTCTCCTTTCTGAACAGTTAAATAATTTTTAAGCACTTCACCGGAAAGCCATTCATTACAGTTTTTATCATAATTATCATCATCAGATGAATATATATATGGTTCATAATAACTATTTGCAAGTCCAAAACTCCATTCTTCGTCAGAATGCGTTCCCTGTTTTTCTACAAAAAAACCATAACTAAATCTACAAATTCCAGCAAGAATAACTAAACATAATATGATATATACTGTTTTGTTAGAGTTAAAAAACTTTTTCATGTAATCCTCCTATGATAAACGAATAACATAAATTTAACATATTTGAAAAGAGAATGCTATATGTGTGTATTCGTTTTATTTAATATTTGTATTAACATTTTTCTATATAAAATAAAAATAATGAGGGCTATTGATAAAACATATAGTATAAATGCAAACATAGGTTTAAATTTTAAATAAAATAGGAAGATGACTATAGAAAGGATGATAAATAAATAACGTTTCCAGGTATATTTAATAGAATTTTTCAGTTTGTAGCATAATACAGTTTCGGAAATTACATACCAAATTATAAATGTACATAAACTGGAAAATGCAATATAGGTTATATGGGATGAGGATAAACATATAAATAAATCAAGGCAGGAACATAAAAGGAGTGCAATAGAATTGATTGTTGTATATGCCCTGCTGCATTTTAATACTTTAAAGAAGTTGCAACTTACCAATAAAAGCAATGATCGGAAAATAATTGTACAATATAATATAGAAAGTATAGAGATACAATTTTTATATAAAGGCAGAAAATGTTCAATAAACATTTTCATAATATAAAAAGATGATAAAAGAAGAATAGTTACTATACACAGAATATTACTGGATATATTATAATATTTTAAATACTTTTTTGAGTCGATACGGGAAAGATACGGATAAATTAAATTTGATATTATAGAAACGATCATATATATGCCGGAAATTAGTGTAGCAGAAAAAGAGTACATTGCAAAATCTGTACTTGAATAAAAAATATTAACGAAGATACAATCAACGTTTAGTATTAGTAGTCCGATATGCTCGGATACCATAAATGCTATTCCTTTTTTTAAAAGAACAAATATATTTGCTTTTGAAGGTATTGTGTATTTGCCAAATACTAAGGTGCGATTTTGACATAACGAAAGAGTTGAACTAAAAATAATAATGGCTGTTGATATAATTAAAGTATAAATATATGTTGTTTTTGAGAAAACAGCCATTGATATTATCATTAAAAAAGTCAGACAATAGTGCGATATTAATAATACCGCATCTTTGGTAAAATTTTTTGTAAATTGATTTATACTAGAAAAATAGCATCTAATATTGATTATAGGAATATTGAATGCTATAAATACAAATGTAATATATTGTTTATATGATAAGTGACTTTTTGATATAAATAAAATGGCAGACAAAAATATATAGGATAAAATTGTAATTATAATGAGTAAACGATTGTAATATCGGAAATGTTCCTCAGGTAAGGCATCAAAATTCAGACTACCATATTTGATGTAAATTCCATGAATTAATCCAAAAGATAACAGTCCAGAATAAGATGAATACAGTAAAAATGTACGATAAAGGGAATAATCATCTATATTCATTATTTTTGGAAGAAAAAGGCAGGTTAATACATTAACTAAAATTGTAGAAATGTTTGTAAGAACAACTGCAATAACATTTTTTTTATCTGAAGCTTTAATCATAATTATTTCCTTGATTATATGTATTGTTACAATTTATTTTAGCAGAAAAGACAAGAATAGCAATATAATTCTTGCTACCATCATACAATTGTGCTAAAATCAAACAGGATTGAGATAATGAGAAAATGGAGGCACACACATGAAGAAATTAATTTTAGTTACATCACCACCAGCCTGTGGAAAGACGTTTATTTCCAAACAGGTGGCAAAGGCACTGCCTAATTGTGTATATCTTGATAAGGACACATTAATTGTTCTTTCAAAGCAGATCTTTGTAGTAGCTGGTGAGGAATATAACCGTTCATCCGATTTCTTCCAGAAGAATATCCGCGACTACGAATATTATTGTGTACTGGATCTTGCATTTGAAGCACTGGAATACAATGATACAGTTCTTATAAATGCACCATTCACGGATGAGATCAGAGATGATGAATATCTTGACAATCTCCGCGCAAAGCTTGCAGAAAAAGGTGCAGAGCTCTTTGTAATCTGGGTAAATACCAGAAAAGATGTCTGTCACGAAAGAATGATTAAGCGTGCATCAGACAGAGATACATGGAAGTTGGAGCACTGGGATGAGTATATCAACAGCCAGAACTTCAATCCACCGACAAATATCAAAGAACTCTTTATATTTGAGAATTCTTCCGATGAAGAGTTTAAAGCATCTATAGAAAAGGTTGTTAAGGCAATCAGAGGTTGATAGGGATTTTGAGTATTGCAACAGGAATCAGCGATGTTTTCTGTTGCAATATTTATATAGAAGAGCAGTTGATTACGAGATCTTCAGATTGATTACATTTGTATAAAATTCATATTGAAGACAGATAAACAGAAATCAGGAGGAACAGGACATGGCGGTTATCAGAAGCTTTAAAGCATTCAGACCAAGACCGGATATCTGCGACAGAGTGGCAGCATTGCCATATGATGTATATAACAGAAAAGAAGCCTGCGAGGAAGTGCGTCGGGAGCCGATGTCATTCTTAAAGGTAGATCGCGCAGAGACATCATTTGATGACAGTGTAGATACCTATGCACCGGAAGTATATAAGAAGGCTGGGGATCTTCTGCATGAGATGATGGAGGATGGCACTTATATCGAAGAAGAAAAGCCGGTTTACTACATATATGAATTGATTATGGACGGACGTCATCAGACAGGTTTAGTTGCCTGTGCATCGATCGATGACTATATGAATAACGTGATCAAGAAACATGAGAACACCAGAGAAGACAAAGAACAGGATCGTATCCGCCATGTGGAAGCCTGCGGTGCGCAGACCGGACCAATCTTCCTTGCCTATCGTTCGATTGATATCGTAAATCAGATCATTGACCGGGTAAAGTTAGGAGAGAAGCTGTATGGCTTTACTTCCCCTGATGGTATTACACATAATGTATGGATCATTAATGATGCAAATGATATCCGGACAATTCAGGATGCGTTTGCCGGTATCAATGAGATCTACATAGCAGACGGACATCATCGTTCTGCTTCCGCTGTAAAAGCAGGACTGCATATGAGAGAGAAGCATCCGGATTATACCGGAGAGGAAGAATTCAATTATTTCCTGTCGGTTCTGTTCCCACATGATCAGTTGATGATCCTTCCGTATAATCGTGTTGTAAATGATCTGAACGGCATGACGGATGAAGAATTTTTAAAGAAGCTTGAAGATAAATTTGAAATAGAAGCCTGCAGCGAAGCTGTATCACCGGAGAAGAAGGGCAGCTTTGGTATGTATATGGATGGCAGCTGGTATAAATTAACGGTGAAGGACGGCGTGGTTCCGGAGGATGTCGTCGGTTGTCTGGATGTATCTGTGCTTCAGGAAAATGTTCTGGCACCGATGCTTGGAATCGGCGATCCGAGAACGGACAAACGGATTCAGTTTGTCGGTGGTATTCGCGGACTGTCCGAGCTGGAACGATTGGTAGACGGCGGAAAGAAGGTAGCATTTTCCATGTATCCGACATCGATCACGGAGTTATTCGATATCGCAGATGCAGGCAAACTGATGCCACCGAAGTCAACATGGTTTGAACCAAAGCTTCGAAGCGGAATCTTTATCCACAAGATAGTATAAACAGAGTACACAAGAGGAGAATGGGTTATGACAAAGAACACAGAGATTTTCGTTCTGAATCAGGATGAGGTTATGGCGATTACGGGGGCGAGACATGGTGATCCACATCATATACTGGGGATGCATGTCTGTTTGGCTGATGTATACGTAAATGCATTTCTGCCGGATGCGGCAGAGGTTTATGTAGTGGATGAAAAAAATCAGACAGAATATCCGATGCACGTGGAATACGCCGATGGATTTTTTACTGTAAAGCTTGAGAATAAAAAGCCGTTTGCATATCAGTTGAAGATTGTTCGGAAGGTATGGGATGCAGACGGAGAAGAAGCAGATGAAGCGATCATGATAAAGGATGCGTATAGCTTTTCTTATTCTGCGGATCTTGAAAAAGTAATGCAGGTGGTAAACGGAGAGGATGACATTGAATCAGGCTTCCGTATCAAAGAGTTATTTGGTGCAAGAAAGATGAACTTTGATGGCACAGAGGGCGTGGCGTTCTGTATTCAGGTTCCGGGCTGTGTCAGAGCCAGTGTGGTTGGTGATTTCAATAACTGGGACGGCAGAGTGAATCCGATGCGGAAGATTGACTATACGGATTTATTTGAGCTCTTTATTCCTTATGATATTGACCGGACCAGATACAAATTTGAAGTATTATATGAAAATGGTGCAACAGACATTTTCTCAGATCCATATGCAACGGCATTTGAACCGGTTCCGGGTAATGCGTCCTTATTTACAGAGCTAACCTATGACTGGACGGATGCAGCATATATGGCTGACCGAAAGAAGAAGGATATCAGCATGGAACCTGTGAATATTTATGAGGTTCATATGCAGACATTTAAGACCGGTAAAGATGGAGAACAGCTTTCTTACCGGACATTTGCAAAAGAGATTGCGGCCTATGCAAAGAGTATGAAATATAATTATATAGAGCTTATGCCGATCATGGAATATGCGGAGGATGATACATGGGGATATGATACGACGGGTATCTATGCGCCGACATCCAGATTTGGAACACCTGTGGATTTTATGGAAATGGTTGATTATCTTCATGCAAAAGGCATCGGTGTGATCCTTGATATGGTACCGGTCATGGATATTGATTGCATGACTTACTGGTTGGAGATGTATCATCTGGATGGTATCCGTCTGGATAATAAAGAGTTGATCCGCTCCTTCCGTAAGGTGACAGGAGACAGATATGCAGATGTTATGGTAGATCTTACATGGAATACCACAGGGGTTGCAAAGCTTACGGAGTATATGAAGACTGCACCGGATCGCAGGGAGAATTTTGTAGACTATGTATCCGCTGTGACCGGATTTATTTCAGAAGATGAAGAAGTGAACGCATTATCACATGATCAGGTGGCATATGGTCAGGGCAGCTTCATAGAGAAGATGCCGGGCGGCTATGAAGACAAATATGCGGATCTTCGTACATTTTATGGCTTGAATATGTTCCTCCCGGGTAAAAAACTGATGTTTATGGGACAGGAGCTTGGAATGTTTGGCGGCTTTGATGGCTATCATGTTATTGATTGGAGTGTTCTGGAGTTTGAAGCAAATAAATATCTTCAGAAGTATGTAAAGGATCTGAATGCCTTATATCTTACAGAGCCGGCATTTTATGAAGCGGACAAGCTTCCATTTGTATTTGCAGGAGAGCAGGAGCCACATACCGTATGCTTCACAAGAACAGACAGTAAGGGTTCTGTCTGTTATGTAGTTGCGAACTTTGGAACTTCAGATCAGAAGAACTATGTATTACAGACCGGAGCTCCGGGAACTTATAAAGAGATCTTCTCCAGTGATGCTGCAAAGTATGGTGGAGAGGGGAATAACAACAAACAGCAGAAGGTGACGAAGGACGGAAATATCGAGATTGTTCTCCCGGCACTTTCAATCACAGTATTGAAGAAGGTGAAATAATTAAGTGATAGGTATAGCATTGACGGAGAAGCTGGCAGATACTACAGAGTCAACATCAGAAACGGCATCGGAGATCGTACAGGATGCAGAACAAAAAGCTGGATTGCTCAGACAGTATATGACAGATCTGCTGGATTGGTGCATGTCAAAGGTTGGAAGCCTGGTAGTGGCGGTTATCTTTATGGTGATCGGATTTCGGGTTGTGAAATGGATCATCAAGCTGATAAAGAGAACCTTTGACCGTTCCAATATGGATGTCAGTGTCGCAGGATTTTTACTGTCTGCCATCCGTATTCTGATGAACTTTATAATATTGATAACAGCGGCATCCATTGTCGGTTTTCAGGTTACTTCATTTGTCACATTGCTTGGAACGGCGGGTGTGACGATCGGTCTTGCGTTGCAGGGCAGCCTGTCCAATCTTGCCGGTGGTGTGCTGATCCTGATATTGAAACCATTTCATGTAGGCGACTATATCATCGAGAATAATACCAAATGTGAAGGTGAGGTTGTATCGATCGATATATTCTATACAAAGCTTAAGACGATCGATAATCGTTCCGTAGTCATACCAAACGGAAATATATCGAATACATCACTTGTGAATGTTACTTTACATGATAAGAGACGGGCAGAGATCAAGATAGGTGTCGGTTACGAAGAAGATCTGGACAAGGTAAAGCGTGTGGTACTGGATGCGGTAAAGACAGTTCCGGGATATCTGGCGGACGAAGCTGTGGATTTCTTCATTGATGAATTTGCCGACAGCAGCATTATGATATGTGTTCGGTTCTATGCGAAGATCGACCTGTACTGGGATTCCGTCTGGGCAGCCAGATGGAATATCAAGAAAGCATTTGATGAAAACGGCATCGTTATTCCATACAATAAACTGGATGTCAACCTCGATTCTTGCAAAAAAACAGATAATCGAGTATAATAATCGGTTGTGATATGAAAACTAGATAATTGTGTTATAGTTTTACTATATTCGAGTTCAATAGACATTACCAATCAGAGGACGCTTTCGCTCGTTTTCCCGCTGTGTAACTTCGAACTAACCTCGGATAAACCTCGGTAAGGTCTCAGTTAGGTCTGCAGCGGTACTAAGATGCCGCTTATATGCGCCATCTAAGGACCGGCGACCTCAAATGCCTCTGTATTGGTAAGTCATTAAACTCGAATAAGCTAAAAATATCACACAATTATCCGTAGATATAATAGATTAGGAGTGATTTAGAAATGACAAAGATTGATATTATTTCCGGTTTCTTAGGTGCCGGAAAAACAACTCTGATCAAGAAGCTGATCGAAGAAGGTTTTAAGGGCGAGAAGCTTGTGCTGATTGAGAATGAATTTGGCGAGATCGGTATTGATGGCGGATTCTTAAAGGATGCCGGTGTACAGATCACTGAGATGAATTCCGGTTGTATCTGCTGCTCCTTAGTTGGAGATTTTGGTACGGCTTTAAAGAAGGTTATTACAGAATATGCACCGGACAGAATCATTATCGAGCCATCCGGTGTTGGTAAGCTTTCAGATGTTATCAAGGCTGTAAAGGATGTTGCAGAAGAAGTTGAAGTACAGCTTGACAGCTATACAACAGTTGCAGATGTATCCAAATGCAAGATTTACATGAAGAACTTTGGTGAATTCTTCAATAATCAGATCGAGAGTGCAAATACGATCGTATTGAGCAGAACACAGACAGCTTCTCAGGATAAGATCGAGAAGGCAGTTGCCATGATTCGCGAGCACAATGCAGAAGCTACGATCATCACAACTCCATGGGATGATATTGATGGTTCTAAGATCAAAGAAGCTATGCAGAATCATAAATCCGTTAAGGACGCTTTATTTGAGGATGAAGATGAGCATGAGCATCACCATCATCACGACCATGATGACGAATGTGGTTGTGGCTGTCATGACCATGATCATGAACATCATCATCACGACCATGACGATGAATGTGGCTGTGGCGATCATGATCATGAACATCATCATCACGACCATGACGACGAATGTAGTTGTGGCTGTCATGATCACGATCATCACCATCACCACCATGCAGATGAGGTATTTACAAGCTGGGGTAAGGAAACTCCACATAAGTTTAATGAAGATAAGTTAAAAGAGACTCTGGATGAGCTTGCTAACACAGAGGAATATGGTATTATCCTTCGTGCAAAGGGTATCGTTCCAAGTGATGGTACAGACTGGTTATACTTTGATCTTGTACCGGGTGAGTATGAGATCCGTAAGGGAAATCCGGATATCACAGGTAAGTTATGTGTGATCGGAAGCAAACTGGCAGAAGACAAGCTTGCAGAGCTGTTTGAGGTATAGGAGAAAATGATGGCAAGACAACAGGAAACAGAGATTCCGGTTTATGTATTTATGGGCTTCCTTGATAGTGGTAAAACTACATTTGTGAAGGAGACATTATTAGACCGGGAATTCACCGGAGGCGCAAAGACCCTGCTTCTTGTATGCGAAGACGGTGAAGAAGAATATGACGAGAAAGATCTGAAAAAGAAAAATATTTTTCTGGAATTCATAGAAGAAGATCAGTTGAACACAGAGCACCTGTTAGATCTGCAGGACAAATATCAGCCGGAGCAGGTTATGATCGAATACAATGGTATGTGGAAGCTGGATAAGATCTTTGATATCCGTGTGCCGAAGGGATGGACCGTTGTCCAGGTATTATCCTTTGTAAATGCTGAGACATATGATGTATATCAGCAGAATATGAAAGCAACTATGATGGATCAGGTTAACAGTGCGGATATGGTAGTATTTAACCGTTGTGATGAGAATTCCAAGCGTGCAGAATGGCGCAGAGGGATCAAGGCAGTCAACAGACGGGCACAGATCATCTTTGAGATGAAGGATGGTTCGATCGCACCGGATGTGAATGACGAAGAAGATCTGCCATATGATGTAAAGGCTGACGTGATCGAGCTGAACGATGAGGATTTCGGTATCTGGTATGTGGATGCCTCCGATCAGCCGGATCGTTATGTCGGTAAGAAGATCCACTTCCGTGGCATGGTATTCAAGCCGAAACAGTATGGTAAGAATGCATTTGTACCGGGACGTTTTGCGATGACCTGCTGTGTAGAGGATATTACATTTGTAGGCTTCAAATGCTATTACGATGGCTCTAAGAATCTGGTTGACAGACAGTGGGTAGATGTAACAGCAACGATCAAGAAAGAATACTATCCTGATTTTGAGGGAGATGGTCCGGTTCTCTATGCAGAGAAGGTTGTGCTGACCGGTCCGCCGGAAGAAGAGGTTGTATACTTCAGTTAAAGGAATAAAGTAAAAAGAATAAAATGCATTTGACTTTTTGAGTAGATACAAGTAGTATAAATGCAGGCGTATAAAAAGCTGCCGTCAGGCAGCTTTTTATATTCAGGTCTGACTTGCTCCCGTGGAGAGACGGCAGGGATGTCGAAAGGAGCAGATGCAGATGTACAGTAAAGTAACAAGTGGTGGAGTCCTTGGCGTAGAAGGACTTCTGATCCAGGTAGAAACAGACATTAATGATGGTTTACCAATGTTTAATATGGTAGGCTTTTTGTCTGCGTGCGTAAAAGAGGCCGGAGAACGAGTGAGAACAGCCCTTAAGAATTCCGGCTTTCAGATACCTCCTAAAAGGATTACGATCAATCTATCACCGGCAGATATCCGTAAGGAAGGAACTGCCTATGATCTTCCCATTGCCATAGGAATTATGGTATCTATGGGGATTATTCCGTCTGAAAGAACAGAAAATATTTTAATCTTAGGCGAACTGGGGCTTGACGGCAGAGTAAATGCTGTGTCAGGAATACTCCCGGTTGTTCATCATGCAGTAAAACAAGGTATCACACGCTGTCTGGTTCCTGCCGATAATGCTGAAGAAGCAGCATTGATCCGCAATATGGAGGTTATACCGATTCATACTCTATGTGAAGCGGAAGCATATCTGAATGACAGGATTGCGATCGAACCGGCGTATGTGGATGTTGAAGCCCTGCTTGATCAGGAAGAAAATGATGAGACAGGAGATTTTGCGGATATTAAAGGGCAGGAGATATTAAAACGAGGAATGGAGATTGCGGCTGCCGGTATGCATAATATACTGATGACAGGCCCTGCCGGTTCAGGGAAATCCATGATCGCCAAATGTCTGCCGACCATTCTTCCCGGACTTTCGTTTGAGGAAAGTATCGAGATAACAAAGATTTACAGTGTGGCAGGTCTTTTGAAAAAGAATCAGTCGATCATTACCGGACGCCCATTTCGTTCTCCGCATCATACGGTATCGGCCATTGCTCTTGCCGGGGGTGGAACGATCCCAAAACCGGGTGAGATCAGTCTCAGTCATAATGGGGTGTTGTTCTTGGATGAATTGCCGGAATTTAACCGGAATGCTCTCGAGGTTATGCGGCAGCCGTTAGAGGATCGGGAGGTTACGATTGCAAGGATTCATGGCAAATATGTATATCCTGCGGGCTTTATGCTGGTAGCAGCCAGAAATCCATGTCCCTGTGGTATGTATCCGGATCTGAATAAATGCACCTGTTCGTACAGACAGATCCGGCAATATAATGCAAAGATCAGCAGACCGTTATTAGATCGAATCGATATCAATGTAAACGTACAAAAAGTTGCTTACGAAGACCTTCTCGGAACGAAAAAAGCAGAGACATCAGCACAAATTCGAAAGCGTGTGCTGGCTGCACAGAAGATACAAAGGGAACGCTATAGATCAGAGAGCTTTCATTTTAATTCACAGTTAGACGGCAGACGCACACAGAAGTATATCAAGTTGGGATCGGCGGAAGAGGCGATGATCCGTGATGTATTTGAGGAGACAGATCTGTCGGCGAGAGGATATAACAGAGTGCTTAAGATAGCGAGAACTATCGCGGATCTTGATGGAAGTCCCGAGATCAGGGAGATACATCTGAAAGAGGCCTTGTTTTTCCGATATCAGAATCTTCTTGAGGATGGTGAGACGGGAAGAAACAGATCTTACGGAAAGGGGGCTTTCGGATATGGATCTTGACTTACTCCATTTATGGCTTGGGATGTTCCCTGATATAACGAATACGACTATGGGAAAGATCCTTGCGTATTTTGGCGGGCTGCAGGAGCTGTGGGAAGCACCTGACCGGGAGGTTCTGGGAGCGTTGACAGAGATACAGGGAAGCAAGATTTTGGAACTTCGGGATGAGAAGAAGATAATAGCATATAAAAACAGACTAAAAGAGAGAAATATTACATATATATATCCCGGACACCCTTATTTTCCGGAAGAATTACTTAACATTCCGGATTGCCCAAGGCTTTTATATGCCAGAGGCAGGGTGGAAGAGCTTGCATTAAATCGTCCGGGGATTGCTGTTGTAGGAGCCAGAAAGGCTTCCGCATATGGAAAGGAGATCGCGAGGTCATTTGTTTCTAAGCTTGCGTCATATCAGACCAATATCATCAGCGGGTTGGCTGCCGGTATTGATGGAACGGCGCAGCGGACGGCGGTAGAAACAGAAAATGGATTTACCATTGCGGTACTTGGATGCGGGATCAATATCTGTTATCCGAGAGAGAATTACGATTTGTATGAACGCATTGAAAGAAGCGGCGTGATCTTGTCGGAATATGGGCTGGATGTGGAACCGGCAAAATGGCGGTTCCCACTTAGAAACAGGATCATCAGTGGCTTGGCAAAAGGGGTTCTGGTTGTGGAAGCGCAGAAGAAAAGCGGTTCACTGATAACGGCAGATCAGGCACTTGAACAGGGACGGGAAGTATATGCGGTTCCTGGACGAATCGGAGACAGGAACAGTGAAGGCTGTAATCAACTGATTCGGCAGGGGGCAATGCTTGTAACAGATGCAGCGGATATAATAGACGAACTGGGACTCTGTAAAAAAGAAGAAATTGCACAAAAGAAAGACATGGTATGCAGGGAACAGCTTGATTTACCGGAGCAGGAGATCTTTGCCTGTTTGGGTAGGGATGTTGTATATATAGAAGACATCTGTTCGCGGGTTGATCAGCCTCCGGCACTTGTTCTGAGCACTCTGTTTGACATGGAGAAAAAGGGATATATCAGGCAGCCGATGCGTTATTATTTTACTGCTGTTTTTTTTTAGAACAGGAAGCTTGATGCATTTTGATAAAGAAGGTAATAAAATATTCACTTGCATGGCAGGAAAAAATGGTGTATAGTTTGTGTCGTTTAAACGAACAGGAAAGGAAAGAGTACATGGCTAAATATCTTGTTATTGTAGAGTCTCCGGCGAAAGCCAAGACGATTAAAAAGTTTTTGGGCAGTAATTATGAAGTGATTGCGTCGAATGGTCATGTGCGTGATCTGCCTAAAAGCCAGATGGGCATTGATGTTGATAATGATTTTGAACCGAAATATATAACGATCAGAGGAAAAGGAGATATACTTGCACAGCTTCGAAAAGAAGTAAAGAAAGCTGACAAAGTGTACCTCGCAACTGACCCCGACCGTGAGGGAGAAGCAATCTCCTATCATTTATCAAAAGCACTGAAACTGGATGATAAGAAGTACAAGCGAATTACCTTCAATGAAATTACGAAAAATGCAGTAAAGAATTCAATTAAGCAGGCACGCGATATCGATATGGCACTTGTGGATGCACAGCAAGCGAGACGTGTATTGGACAGACTGGTTGGTTATAAGATCAGTCCGCTTCTCTGGGCAAAGATTAAGAGAGGTTTAAGTGCCGGACGTGTACAGTCTGTAGCATTAAAGCTGATCTGTGACAGAGAAAAAGAGATCAATGAATTTATTCCAAAGGAATACTGGACACTTTCTGCTATGCTGGCACCGGAAAAGGCCAAGAAAAGCATTGAATTCAAATACATGGGAAATGGGAGCGATAAGGAAGAAATATCTTCCAGAGCGGAACTGGATCATATCATAGAAACGATCGGAAAGCAGTCTTTTAAGATCGCATCGATCAAGGACAGTGAGCGTCATAAGAAAGCGCCACTTCCATTTACAACCAGTACGTTGCAGCAGGAAGCTTCCTCCAAGTTGAACTTTGCGACATCCAAAACGATGCGTATCGCACAACAGTTATATGAAGGTGTGGAGATCAAGGGCAGAGGTTCCATCGGTCTGATCTCTTATCTGAGAACGGATTCTACCAGAATATCAGATGAAGCGGCAGCAGCAGCCAAAGATTATATCATAAAGAATTTTGGAGAAGATTATACAGCGGGAATACCTCGGGCAGACAAACCGGGTAAAAAGATCCAGGACGCGCATGAAGCAATCCGTCCGACGGATATCACACTGTCACCGGCAGCTATCAAGGATCAGTTAAGCAGAGAACAGTTCCGTCTGTATCAGCTGATCTATAACCGCTTCCTTGCAAGCCAGATGGCAGAGGCAGTATACAGCATTAAGACCGTAAAGGCAGAAGTAGCAGGCTATCGGTTCCAGACCTCAGTATCAAAGATTGCATTTGCAGGATTTACAACGGTTTATAATGTGGACAATGAGAAGAGTGAGCATATTGCCGGCATTAAGGATCTGAATGAAGGAGATCTGTTAAAATTAGAAGATTTTGACGAGAAGCAGCATTTTACACAGCCACCGGCAAGATATACAGAAGCACTTCTGGTAAGAACCTTAGAGGAGCTTGGCATTGGAAGACCAAGTACTTATGCACCGACGATCTCAACGATATTGAATCGTCGTTATATCACAAAAGAGAATAAGAAATTATACGTAACAGAACTGGGAGAAGCCGTTAATCAGATTATGGAACAGGCATTTCCGGTTATTATCGACGTGAATTTTACAGCGAATCTGGAGTCCCTTCTCGATAAGATCGGTGAGGGTGCTATCGAATGGAAAGTTGTAGTAAGAAACTTCTATCCAGATCTCGATGCGGCGGTTAAGAAAGCCGAGAGTGAGTTGCAGTCCATTAAGATTGAGGATGAAGTAACGGATGAGGTATGTGACGAGTGCGGACGCAATATGGTCGTTAAGTATGGTCCACACGGTAAATTCCTTGCATGTCCGGGCTTCCCTGATTGTAAATTTACGAAGCCGTTCTTTGAAAAGACAGGAGTTCCTTGTCCGAAATGTGGTGGTGACATAGTAATAAAGAAGACCAGAAAGGGCAGAAGATACTATGGATGTATCAATGCTCCTGAATGTGATTTTATGTCATGGGCGAAACCATCAAGGGAAAAATGTCCGGTATGTGGCAGTTATATGGTTGAAAAGGGTAATAAGTTACTTTGTTCAGCAGAAAACTGTGGATATTCCAGAGATAATACCGAAAAGGGAAAATAGGCATAAGTGATCGGATGAAGTTGTCCGGCCTGCCATATAAAAAAGTTGTTTTTAAATATTAAATCTCTCGTTTGACAGGAAAGGCTATTGTTATCTCATGACCATTGTGATAGAATGTCAAATAGTGTAGATTTTTTATGCAAAAACAACTTTTTTGTATTTTACATACGGAGGAACAGAAATGAGTGTTCAATTATTAGATAAAACACGAAAAATTAACAAATTATTGCACAATAACAACTCGCATAAGGTTGTTTTTAATGATATTTGTGATGTTTTAAGTGATATTTTAAAATCAAATGTACTGGTTATCAGTAAAAAAGGTAAGGTTCTGGGAATTAAGAACCGTGAAGATATACCTGAGATCCATGAACTGATCGAGGATAAGGTCGGTCTGCTGATCGACAGTATGCTGAATGAGAGACTTCTCCTTGTATTGTCAACAAAGGAAAATGTAAATCTGACTACGCTCGGATTTGACAGTGATAACATAGAGAAATATCAGGGACTTCTACTTCCAATCGATATAGCAGGAGAACGGCTTGGAACGTTATTTCTGTATAAGCTGGATGCACAGTATGATATTGATGATATTATTCTCGGGGAATACGGAACAACGGTTGTAGGACTTGAGATGATGCGGGCTTTAAATGAAGAAAATGCAGAAGAAGATCGTAAGATCGCAATCGTGCGTTCGGCAATCAGTACTTTATCATTTTCAGAATTACAGGCGATCAAGCACATTTTTTCGGAACTGGATGGAAAAGAAGGAATTCTTGTTGCAAGTAAGGTCGCAGACCGGGTCGGAATTACCCGTTCCGTAATCGTAAATGCACTTCGAAAGTTTGAGAGTGCGGGTGTTATTGAAGCAAGATCCTCGGGCATGAAGGGAACTTACATTAAGGTTCTGAATGATGTTGTATTTGACGAATTAAAAGCCGTATAAAATTTTGCAAAGGAGAGTAAAGAAATGATATTACCAATCATAACATTATTAGTTGGCGTAGCAGTTGTAGGTGTAAGCTTTTTTATTCTGGATAGTCATGATTTTAAAGAGGAAGATGAGATATATAATGAAAGCTCAGAAGAGTTAAAACGAAAGATTACGGAATTATGTGATTCCCTTCTTGAGCAGAGCAAGACATCATTAGACGAATACAGCGAAGATGTCCGCAAGAAGACAGAAAAGGAACTGAAGGAACAGCTTGAAAAATGGGCATCCAAGTTGTCTGAAAAGGCAAAGAAAGAAATGATCGATTATATCAATCAGAGCCTTGCGGAAGCCTATGAAGAATACAATCCTGATGCAGAAGAGAAGCCTGAAACGGTCACTTATGAAGAACTCCTTGAAATGGAAGTAAAAGAAACCGAAGAAGAGATTGCAAGAGAAAAAGAGAAACAGATAGAGAAAACGGTTTCTGAAGAAAAAACGGAAACAGAACATCCTGAGAAAAATGAGAAGCCGGAAGATATCGAAGAAGAGCCGGATGAGAATTCTCTCGGAGCATTAGAGGCAAGCGAGACGGAGACAGTTATTTCCGGAGATGCGGTTGCAAATGGTGATATAACCGAGACTGTACCGGAACAGGATGTTGAAGAGAACGCGGCAGAAGATGATGCGGAGGAACCAAAGGAAGAAGTAGAGGAAGCTGTTGCAGAAGAAGCTGTTGCTGAGGAAGCCGAGGAAGAAGCGGCAGAGGAGAAATCCAATGTTGTTGCTTTTAAGAAAGCAGAAGAATCTGCTGTTGAGTCAGAGACAACCGAGACCGCAGAAGAAACGACAGTCGCAGAAGCAACCGGAACCGAGCCTGTACAGAAGCCAGAACAGCCTGCAGGAGGCAACCGCTCAAGAAAGAAGAACCGCAAGAAGAGCAGAACAAACAGAAATCAGAATCGTGTACAGGAGGCAAAGAAAGAAGCTCCTGCGCCGGAAGAGATCTGGGATGATGAGAAGAATATCGATGAAGAGGTGGCAGAGCTTTACAAGCAGGGATTTGGGATCATGGAGATTGCAAATCAGCTTGGAATCGGTGTTGGTGAAACCAAGGTGATCATTAAAAATATTGAGAATCAGAAGCAGTAAATGAAATTGTTTTATACGATAGGAGAAACGGCAGTATGAAGAAAAAATATTTTTTCAGAGGATTAGGCTTTGGACTTATCATCGGTGCGCTTGTCATGATGGTTGGTATCAAGTCCGGAAGCTTTGCAGATACAAAGAAGAATGATCCGTCAAAAGAAGATGCGGTAGGAGTTGTTGCATCGGAAGAGGCTACTGAATCAGCGAAAACGACAGAGACTGCAACGGAAACGACAAAAGAGGATGCAGCTAAGGCAACGACGGAAGTGACGACAGAAGCTACAACAGAGGCGACAAAGGAAACCACAACGGAAAATACAACCAAGGCAACCACGGAAGCCACAACCGAAAGTACAACCAAGGCAACGACAGAAGCTACAACAGAGGCTACGACAGAAGCAACTACGGAGGCTACGACAGAGACAACTACAGAAGAAAAGAAAAAGGGTGGTTCGATCACGATCAGGCCGGGTATGTATGCAGAGGCAATCTCTCAGGCATTATATGATATCGGAATGGTAGACAGTGTACAGGATTTTTATGATTATCTTGTAAGCTCCGGTAATTCCATGAAACTGATGTGTGGAACTTTCACATTCAAGGGTGATGAAACCTACGATGAGATGATCACTATTATGAGAGATGGACGATAGTTATAGCATGAATTAAAACAAAATATGAGATAATGAGCATTGCGCTGGAATGTGCTCGCACATACCAGCATAATGCGAAAAAGACATGGAACTGTTAAGTGACATGAGATTATAAAAAGAAAGTGCTTGCATGCACTTTCTTTTTGTGTTATTATCGTTTTTGTGTGTGGGCTTGTATATAGCAGGCTCATAAAAATAATATACATGCTGGTTGATTCCTGAAGTGGTGCCTATAGCTCGGGTGACTCGGTGAAAGAGAGATCAGCAGAAGAATATAACCATGGAGGTAGAAAAAATGAGCGTTATTTCAATGAAACAGTTATTAGAAGCAGGTGTACATTTCGGACACCAGACAAGAAGATGGAACCCTAAGATGAAGCCATACATCTACACAGAGCGTAATGGTATCTACATCATCGACCTTCAGAAGTCAGTAGGAATGGTTGACGATGCTTACAATGCAATCGGTGACTGCGTAGCAAATGGTGGAAAGATTCTTTTCGTTGGTACAAAGAAGCAGGCTCAGGACTCAATCAAGAGTGAAGCAGAGCGTTGCGGTATGTACTATGTAAACGAGAGATGGTTAGGCGGTATGCTTACAAACTTCAGCACAATCCAGACAAGAATCGCTACTCTTAAGAAGTACGAAGCTATGGAAGCTGACGGAACATTTGATGTTCTTCCTAAGAAGGAAGTAATCCAGATCAAGAAGGAGATGGAGAAGCTTCAGAAGAACCTTGGCGGTATCAAGGAAATGAAGGAAATTCCTGACATGATCTTCGTTGTAGATCCTAAGAAGGAAAGAATCTGTATCCAGGAAGCTCATTCACTTGGAATCAAGCTTGTAGGTATTGCTGATACGAACTGTGATCCGGAAGAATTAGATTATGTTATTCCTGGTAACGATGATGCTATCAGAGCTGTAAAGCTTATCGTTTCAAAGATGGCAGATGCAGTTATCGAAGCTCAGCAGGGTGCTGATGCAACAGATGCTGAAGAAGTTGCAGATGAGGAAGCAGCAGTAGAAGAGTAATATTTTAGAATATAAATACTAGAATTTTGGAGGTTATTACGATGGCTATTACAGCAAGCATGGTAAAAGAGTTAAGAGAACTCACAGGTGCTGGTATGATGGATTGTAAGAAAGCACTTACAGAGACAAACGGTGATATGGATGCCGCTGTGGAAGTACTCAAAAAGAGTGGTGCAGCTAAGGCTGAGAAGAAAGCAGCAAGAATTGCAGCAGAAGGTATCGCTAAGGTTGCAATTGATGGTAATACAGCAGTAGTTGTTGAAGTTAACTCAGAGACAGACTTCGTTGCAAAGAATGCAATTTTCCAGGAGTTTGTACAGGCAGTTGCAGATAAGGCACTTACAGTAGATACAGAAAAGGCCGGAGATGGCGAAGACGTTGTTTCAATCCTTGATATGAAGGCTGATCTTGATGATAAGATCCTCAAGATCGGTGAGAAGATCTCCATCAGAAGATTTGAGAAGGTTACAGCAGATGTTGTTGCTTCTTATATCCATGGTGGCGGAAGAATCGGTGTTCTTGTAGCCGGTAACGGTGTTTCAGATGATGCAGCTAAGGAAGCACTTACAAACATCGCAATGCAGATCGCAGCTATGAACCCACAGTATATCTCAAGAGACGAGATCTCAGCAGATGAGCTTGCTAAGATGAAAGAGATCACAATTGACAGTGCATTAAATGATCCATTCTCACTTCCAAAGCCGGTTCTTTCCAAGTTGATCGAGAAGGCTGTAGCCGGTGTATGGAGCGCAGAAGATGTAGCTATCTACGAAGAGAAGAAGTCAAACATGAACTTCTTACCTAACTTCCTTTCAAAGGAAGCTAAGGCTCAGTTAGCAGAGATCGCTTGTGCTGATAAGGAAGAGATCTCAGGCAACAAGATCTTCTCAGGACTTGTTGAAGGACGTATCTCTAAGCAGATGAAGGAAATCTGTCTTCTTGATCAGGGATATGTTAAGGCTGAAGATGGCAAGCAGACAGTTGCAGCATACCTGAAGTCTGTAAATCCTGCTCTTAAGATTGCTAAGTTCGTTCGCTTTGAAGTTGGTGAAGGTATGGAGAAGAAGAACGAAGACTTCGCAGCAGAAGTTGCTAAGCAGATGAATGTATAATTTTATTTGTTGAATTATAATAAAGAATTTCAAGCCCTTGAAAACATTATGTTTTCAAGGGCTGTTTTACAAATACGCAAAAAAGAAGCGGAGAAGATAACGATTATGAATGATACAGGGAATAAGCAGAAAATATTAAGATTACTGGAAATTGTAGCCGGTGCATTTGGTCTGTTTGTTGCTTTGGGCTGGTCTTTCTTTGATATGCTTGTTCGTTGCAAAGGAAAAAAACGACAGAAGAAAAAGAAATGGTTTCAACTGTCTCATATAAAGAAAAATCATCCAAGAGACAAATACGAAAAGGAATATGAAGAAGGAAAACTGTGGTGTGCTGAGCAGCAGATGAAGGATTGCTTTATCAGAAGCAGAGATGGACTGTATCTGCATGCTTATTATCTTCCGACAAAAGAAGCGAAACGTTTTGTTGTGTTAAGTCATGGATATAAAGGTAGTGGCTTTGGCGATTTTGCATATACAGCACGTTTCCTTCATGAGAATGCGTGTAATTTATTGTTTATTGATCAGAGATGCTGCGGTTTGAGCGAGGGTGAATATATTACATTTGGTGCAAAAGAGCAATGGGATGTACAGCAATGGAGTTATTATATTGCTGCAAGAAACAGAGAGAAGCTCCCAATCTATCTTTATGGAGAATCCATGGGGGCTGCGGCGGTGCTTATGGCTTCAGGACATAAACTGCCGGAAGAAGTGAAAGGCTTGATTGCAGATTGTGGATTTTGCTCGATGAAGCGTCAGCTTCAGGATATCGCAGCTAACTGGTTCCATTTGGGCTGGGTAGAGCTGCTTTTGTTCCGTGTAGATCTGTTTTGCAGGATGTTTGGCCGATTTCGTATGAGTGATGCTGACACGATAGAAGCAATGAAGAAAAATAAACGTCCGGTTTTGTTTTTTCATGGGGAAGCAGATACCTATGTAGTTCCGGAGAATTCTTTATATAATTATGCATTATGCGGTGCTCCCAAAGAACTGGTCATTATACCGGAAGCACGGCACCTTTGCGCGCCATATGCAGCTCCGGAGCTTTATCGACAAAAGCTGCTTGATTTTTTTGAAAAATATGATAATTAAAATAGAATCACCGGAAGTAACAGGATCCCTCTTAAGCAGATAAGGTAAATGCCGAATCTGTTTAAGGGGGATTTTTATATCAGGATAATTCTGATCTATAGATTACTTTTAAAGTTTCGGTCAATTTCATGTAAAGTGTTTGTTAAGTTGTACAAGGGGTGGAATTCAAAAATGAAATGTGATAAGTTCACAAAAGAATAAAGAATACAGGAGGTTATCCATGATGATGAAACAGTATCCCTTAACAGCAGCACAAAAAATGCATGATGACTGGATAAAAAAATATAAAACACAGCAGGTGTCCGGTGTCAGTGTTGTGGCATCTTTAAAAGCAGAACTGGATTTCGGACTTTTAAAAAAATGTATTCAGTTGGAATATGAGAGATATGGATGTATGCGTATTCGTTTTACGAAACGTGATAAAAATGGTGATGTGAAGCAATATCTTACTGAAAAAGAAACCCGTGATATTCCTTTAAAAGACTTATCAGGAATGCATATGGAAGAAGCAGACAATCTAATGCAGCAGTGGGCATATGAGACATTTGACGGAGATGATATTCCGCTTTGCGATATAGTGATGGTAAAACTGCCGGATGGATATAATGGTTTCTTCATCCATATGGATCATAGATTGATTGATTCCTGTGGACTGGTTGTGATGATCAATGATCTGATGCAGTTATATACGCATTATAAATTCAACACACCATATCCGCAGAAGTTAGCTGATTTTGAGGAAGTGCTGGTTAAAGATCTGAATCGTGCAAATAATGAAAAACGTTTTGCCAAAGATAAAAAGTTCTGGGATGATCAGCTGGATGCATGGGGGGAACCCCTTTATTCTGATATCCAGGGTTTAGATGTACTGGAAGCATCAAGAAAGTTACATAGGAATAAAACACTCAGGGCTGCCGATATAGAATTAGATCAGTTGTTTGTGGCAGTAAAGGATTATCAACTGGAGCCGGAGCCAACGAAAAACCTGATAGATTTTTGTATGAACCATCAGCTTTCAATGACAAATCTGTTGTTACTTGGTATTCGTACATATCTGTCAAAGATGAATCATGGACAGGAAGATATTACGATAGAAAACTTCATTTCAAGACGGTCTACCCATGATGAATGGACCTCCGGTGGTAGTCGGACTATTATGTTTCCATGTAGAACTGTGATTTCGGCAGATACTGATTTCCTGTCGGCAGCATATGAGATTCAGAATATGCAGAATCGGATCTATATGCACAGTAACTATGATCCGGCGTTGATCAGAGAGGAAATGCAGAAACGATATCATACACCGAAGAATACAGCCTATGAAAGCTGTTACCTTACTTATCAGCCGATGCCGGTAAAATTGGATAATCCTCATCTGGTACAAATTCCACAGCATGCAAAATGGTTTGCAAATGGTGCAGCTACAAAGAAAATGTATCTGACAGTATCTCATACAGATAATGGAGGTATGAATTTTTCATATCATTACCAGACCGCACATTTGGCAGAACATGATATGGAATTGTTATATTATTATATGATGCGGATATTGTTTAAAGGAATCGCGGAACCTGATATGAGCATCGGAGAAATCATGGAACAGGTATAAAATAAAACATATAAAGGAGAAATTATTATGACACAGGAAATGCAATTTAAGAAAATCATAGCACAGTATTGTGATGTTAAGCCGGAGGAGATGACAAACGATATGAAGTTCAGAGAAGATCTGGGCTTTAGTTCGCTTGATTTTATGTCTTTCTTGGGAGAAATTGAAGACACATTTGACATTGAACTGGAGGAAGACGATGCACTGCATGTATTCACAATTGTAGAAGCACTTGATCTGTTAGAGCGATTACAGCAGGAAACTGTATAATCAGAGAATATAAGTATATGATCGCAGTAAGTATGTGCGGAGGTATAATAAGATATGTTGATTCGTGATATTTTGGAAGAAAGCGAAAAAAAGTTTTCAGAAATAAAGGCAGTAAAATGGTTGAAGAAAAAGGAGCGCTTCAGGTAAAATTCAT